>Ga0209281_1000158_pt1 | contig 162280 bp, 126 predicted proteins | sample MedtruBG_FD_187514 | JGI IMG/M metagenome (GOLD analysis project Ga0209281, IMG submission 187514) | Root nodule microbial communities of legume samples collected from California, USA - Medicago truncatula BG (SPAdes) (version 2) | ecosystem: Host-associated > Plants > Roots > Nodule | place... | reverse complement strand
GCAAATACTAGTTCAACAGAGACAAATGCTAGTTTATTAATGTCTTTAGATCAAAAAGCAGCTGAAGCAAAAGGAGAATTTGCTATTGCTGCAACTACAGCTCACAAAGTTGAAACAATAACAAAAGATTTTTATGATTATATAGCTACTCTAAAAGCTCAGGCTGTTAAAGGTTTCGAAGTTGATAAAGAAACTGGAAAAATGCCTTATGAGGCTATGGATAGAGGAGATAATATCGACGACTGGTTTACAGGAGACGGTTACACAAAAAAAGGTAACGAAATTATCTCTAAAATTGAAAAATATAAAGCTGATATCAAAGCAGCTTTAGGAACAGATAAAAAATACGCTGGAATTATTTCTGAAGTTGAGAAAAAATTCGATCTTTCTGATGTAAAAAACAAAGAAGGTATCAAAGAAAAATACTTAGCTTACCATTTTAAAGGATTCCCTGCAATTGCTACAGCTGCAAAACTTTCAGCTTGGCAAAATGACGTTAAGAAAGTTGAAGCTGACGTTTACAACAGTGCATTAGGTAAAGCTGCAGTTGCTGCTGCTTCTTACAGCAACTACCAAGCAATTGTTGTTTTAGATAAAAATGCTTATTTCCAAGGGGAGAAAGTTACAGGTAAAGTAGTTTTAGGTCGTTATGACGAAAACACAAAGCCTACTTCATTCCAAGGTCCTGGACAAATTGTTAATGGACAAGCTGTAATCTCTTTAACTGCTGGTGGAGTTGGAGAACAAGATATCAATGGACAATTTACTTTCTTAGAGGATGGGAAAAATATTCCTTTAAAATTCTCTGGAAAATATGTTGTAGTTCCAAGACCAAACTCTGCTACAATCTCTGCAGACAAAATGAACGTTGTATATAGAGGAGTTGTTAACCCAATCTCTGTATCTTTCGCAGGTGTTGATGCAAACAAAATTGTTGCTAGTGCTCCAGGTTTAGCTTCTGCTGGAAAACCAGGAAAATATAACATGAGCCCAGGTCAAGGTACTGAAACTACAATTTCTGTAACAGGTACTTTACCAAATGGTGATAAAGTAACTGATAAGAAAACATTCAGAATTAAAGGTATTCCTGGTCCAACAGGAACAATTAGAGGTGAAATGGGTGTTGTAAAAGGACCTAAATCTAACCTAGAAATTGCTACTATTGGAGCTAAACTTCTTGATTTTGATTTTGAAGTTGGTTTAGATGTTGTTGGATTCAATATGAAAATTGCTGGACAGCCTACAGTTGTTGTTACAGGAAACAAAATGAATGCACAATGTAAACAAGTACTTTCAAGAGCAGGTAAAGGAGATCAGGTTACTATTTCTGAAATTAAAACTAAACTTGTTGGAGCTGGTAGTTATTTATTGCCAAGAACTGCTCCTGTAATTTACGAAATACAATAATAAAGTAGTGCAAGCTACATTCAATATCTTATAACGATACCACGATGAAAGTAAGAAATTTATTAATAGCTATTGTTTCTATCGCTGGAGGTTTTGCTTCTAATGCGCAATCTAATTTGCTAAACGCTAAAACTCCTGCTCAGATTGGACTTAAAACTCCTGCTCAATTAATATCTGATAATGATAAGCCTTTGGCTTATGGTTATGTAGATGATAGAGATGTCTTGATGGGAAAAACAACTTGGGAAATCATTGATTTAAATGAGAAAATTAACTTTCCAATGTATTTTCCAGTAGATACAGCTAATATTGGTCCTAACAGACGTTCTCTTTATGACGTTTTAACTAAAGCTATTAAAAGTGGAAAAGTTACTGAAGTGTATACTGATAGTTATTTCAACACTAAAAAATCTATGAAGGACATCGAAGGATCATTATCTCGTATTGATACGACAGATGCTGGTAGAGAGTTAATTAACCAATATCCTGATGACTACAAATCACGTGTTGTGAAGAAAAAAGTAGTTTCTGGTAAAGGTAAAAATAAGTCAGTTTCTTATGTTGAAGAGACAGTTGGACCAACAAGAACGGTTCCTGCTGAATATATCTTAAAACAAGATCTTACTGCTGCAGATGTTACTCAGTATAAAATTAAAGGATACTGGTATTTTGACAAACGTCAAAGTGAATTGAAATATCGTTTACTTGGAATTTGTCCAGTAACTCCAGACGTTTATACAATGAATAGTGATGAAAAGGATTATATTGAATTGTTTTGGGTATTTTTCCCAAATGCCAGAGAAGCATTGCATGAAGCAAAAGCTTTCAATGACAACAACTCAGCTCTTCCAATCTCATTTGATCAGATTTTAAATTCTAGACGCTTTAATGCTGTGGTTTACAAAGAAGAAAATCTTTATGGAGACAGAGCGATTAGCGATTACATGAAAGACAACGCACAAAATCAGTTGTTAGAATCTGAAAGAGTGAAAGAAAAAATTCGCAACTTCGAACAAGATATGTGGAACTACTAAGTTGATACATAGTACAATAATTAAAAAACTCTTATTACCTTTGTAATAAGAGTTTTTTTTATGTCTATAAATTAATAAAGTATACTGTATATCTCCAGAAGTATTATTTTTTATATATGTAAGAAAAATAACAATATTTATAATAAAATTTCGTTTAATCTCTTGTAAAAAATTATAATGATGAAAGTTAGAAATTTATTAATTGCTATTGTTACTGTTCTTGGAAGCTTATCTTCTAATGCTCAGTCGAATTTACTTAATGCTAAAACTGCTGATCAGATCGGGATTAAAACACCAGCTCAAATGATATCTGATAACGACAAACCATTAGCATACGGTTATGTTGATGATCGAGATGTTTTGATGGGAAAAATGGTTTGGGAGATTATCGATTTAAATGAAAAAATCAATTTCCCATTATATTTTCCTGTAGATACGGCCAATATTGGACCTGATCGGCGCTCGCTTTATGATATTTTAACGAAAGCGATTAGAAATGGAAGGATAACTGAAGTGTATGCAGACAGTTATTTCAACACTAAAAAGTCTTTAAAAGATATCCAAGGTGCATTATCTCGTGTCGATACTACAGATGCGGGTAGAGAACTTATTAATCAATATCCTGATGACTATAGAACGCGTGTTGTTAAAAAGAAAGTAGTTACAGGCAAAGGTAAAAATAAGTCTGTTTCTTATGTTGACGAAACAGTCGGACCAACTAGGACCGTTCCTGCTGAATATATCTTAAGACAAGATTTGACCGCTGCAGATGTAAGTATGTACAAGATTAAAGGTTTTTGGTATTTTGATAAAAGACAAAGTGATTTAAGATATCGTTTGCTCGGAATTTGTCCTGTAACTCCAGATGTTTATACTATGAACAGCGACGAAAAAGATTATATTGAGCTGTTTTGGGTTTTCTTCCCCAATGCACGAGAGGTATTGCATGAAGGAAAAGCCTTTAATGATCAAAATTCGGCACTGCCGATCTCGTTTGATCAGATCCTGAACTCTAGACGTTTTAATTCTATAATTTATAAAGAAGAAAATGTATACGGAGATCGTGAGATTAAGGATTATATTAAAGATAATGCACAAAGTCAACTGTTAGAATCGGAAAGAGTAAAAGAAAAAATTCGTAATCTTGAACAAGATATGTGGAATTACTAAGGTTTTAAATTAAAGAATAAGAAAAACTCTTGTTACCTTTGTAATAAGAGTTTTTTTATTTTATCTATACACTTCACAATGCTTGATTATTTAATTGTCGGATCTGGGTTAGCTGGTATTTCTTTTGCCGAAGTCGCCCTTAAGAACAACAAAACTATTTTACTTCTAGATGATAAATCTCAGAATTCTTCTAGAATTGCTGGCGGTTTGTACAATCCGGTAATTTTAAAGCGTTTTAGTGAAGTTTGGAATGCCAAGGAACATTTAGTTTTAATGAATGAATTTTATGATCGGGTAGAAGATAAACTGAATGAAAAATTCAATTTTAAAATGCCAATTCTTAGAAAATTCTTCTCCATTGAAGAACAGAACAATTGGTTTGCTGCTTCAGATAAAATTAATTTAGGGCCTTTTTTATCTACAAAACTGATTACTAAAAAATACCAGGGCATTGATTCTCCATACGATTACGGAGAGGTTTTGCACACGGGTTATGTTAAAACGGGACAATTATTAGAAAGTTACAGAGTATATTTAAAAGCGAATAATCTACTTCTGGAAGAGTCTTTTCATAGCTCCTTTCTGGATATTCTGGATTCAGCAATTCAGTATAAGAATGTTAAGGCGCGCCATATAATATTTGCAGAAGGTTTTGGACTGCATAAAAATCCATATTTTAATTATCTGCCTTTGGACGGAACTAAAGGAGAGTTGTTTTTAATAAAAGCACCTGATTTAAAATTAGATGTTATTGTCAATACGAGTGTTTTTATTTTACCTATAGGCGGTAACTTGTTTAAGGTTGGCGCAACTTACAATTGGCATGACAAAACAGATCTTCCAACGGAAGAAGGTAAGCAAGAACTTTTAGATCGTATAAAAGAGATTATTACTTGCGATTTTGAAATCATAAAACACTTTGCTGGCGTTCGCCCTACGGTTGCAGACAGGAGACCCTTAATAGGAACACATGAAGCATACAACCGCATTCATCTTCTTAACGGATTAGGAACTCGTGGTGTAATGTTGGGACCTGCATTAGCAAAAATGCTATATGATCATATTGAAAACGGTATTCCTATAGATAAAGAAGCGGATATAAAACGTTTTCACAAAAGATATTTAAAATCTATTTCCGACCAGCGTTAGGATCGTAGGAAACAAACATATTAATATACAAGTTTCTCGAAAGGCGCAATACAAAGGGAAATAAAACAACCAATGTCAGAATAATCGAAACAAAAGATTGTTCGATTGTTGCTCCAAAAAAGATAAAGGAAACGATAAAAGCAGCGATTCCTACCGCGACATTTAAGCCGTAACTCACATACATAGCGCCATAAAAAAAGGAAGGCTCAATTTGGTATTTGAATCCGCAGTGGCTGCAATGGTCGTTCATTTTGAGAACTTTACTCAAATGAAGCGGGTTTGTGTCTTCATACATGCTTTCTTTTTGGCATTTTGGACAACTTCCAGTTATTATGCTATTTAGTTTGGAGCCTCTTTTGAACATTCTAAGTAAATTTTATAGTCTTAATTGCCTTAATTGTATTTGGATACCTTTATAAGTGGGAGAATTTGTTTAAAGCAAATATAAGGTATTTTCAAGCTTTAAGCTATTTAATCAGGATAAAAACTTACAGCTTTTCTTGAATTAATTAAATAAATGAAATTAAAAATTAAATACGGTTTCTGGTTTTTAAATTTTCCAAAAGCTATTGTTTTTCAGTTATAAAACTTCAATTAAAAGTCATACTTTTGCACTTTCAAAATTGTAAACCTATATTTTGTTTACAGTTTGTTTTTATTAATGAAATAAAGGTTTTTAATCTTTAGTTTTTGATCAAATTATGCTTAATATACACAATCTTTCCGTTTCTTTTGGAGGAACCTATTTATTTGAAGAAGTTACTTTTCGTTTAGGTGCCGGCGACCGCGTAGGTCTTGTTGGTAAAAACGGAGCTGGTAAATCTACGATGCTGAAAATGTTAGCAGGAGATTTTAAACCAGACTCAGGAGTTATTTCGCAAGAGAAAGACATCAGAATGGGATTCCTGCGTCAAGATATTGATTTTGAACAGGGAAGAACTGTCTTGGAAGAAGCATACGAGGCTTTTACTGAAATTAAAATTGTAGAAAAAAAGCTAGAAGAAATTAATCATCAATTGGTTACCAGAACCGATTATGAAAGCGAAGAGTACGGACAAATCATCGAAGATTTATCTGATTATACGCATCGTTTTGATCTTCTTGGCGGATATAATTATGTTGGAGATACTGAGAAAATCCTTTTAGGTCTTGGTTTCAAAAGAGAAGTTTTTAATAATCAAACGGAAACATTTTCTGGAGGATGGAGAATGCGTATTGAGCTTGCAAAGCTTTTGTTGCAGTCAAATGATGTATTGCTTCTGGATGAGCCAACCAACCACTTAGATATTGAAAGTATTATTTGGTTAGAGAATTTCCTTCGAAATTATCCTGGAGTTGTGGTGATCGTATCGCACGATAAAATGTTCTTGGATAATGTTACCAACAGAACTATTGAAATTTCTTTAGGAAAAGCATATGACTTCAACAAACCATATTCTCAATATTTAGAACTGCGTCATGAGATTCGCGAAAAGCAATTAGCGACGCAAAAGAATCAGCAGAAAAAGATTGAAGAAACAGAAAAATTAATCGAGAAATTCCGTGCAAAAGCTTCAAAGGCTTCGATGGCGCAATCATTGATTAAAAAATTAGATAAAGTAGAAAGAATCGAAGTTGATGAAGATGATAATTCGGTAATGAATATCTCTTTCCCAGTTTCTAAAGAGCCTGGAAAAGTAGTTATTGAAGCTGAACATGTAACGAAAGCTTACGGAGACAAAACGATTCTTAAAGATATTAGTTTGCTTGTTGAAAGAGGAAGTAAAATTGCTTTTGTTGGACAAAACGGACAAGGAAAATCGACTTTTATTAAAGCTCTTGTAAACGAATTCGAGTACGAAGGAAATATCAAATTAGGGCATAATGTGCAATTAGGATATTTTGCGCAAAATCAAGCTGAATATTTGGACGGAGAAATTACTTTGCTTCAAACCATGGAAGATGCGGCAACCGATACAAATCGTATGAAAGTTCGCGATATGTTAGGTTCGTTCTTATTCCGTGGAGATGATGTCGAGAAAAAAGTAAAAGTACTTTCTGGAGGTGAGCGTAACCGTTTGGCACTTTGTAAATTGTTGTTACAGCCAATCAACGTTTTGCTGATGGATGAGCCTACGAACCACTTAGATATCAAATCTAAAAATGTTTTGAAAGCGGCACTTCAAAAATTTGGAGGAACTTTATTATTAGTTTCTCACGACAGAGATTTTCTTCAAGGAATGTCTAATATCGTTTACGAATTTAAAGATCAAAAAATTAAAGAATATCTTGGAGATATCAACTTCTTCTTAGAACAGCGCAATTTGGAAAATATGCGTGAAGTAGAGAAAAAAGATGTTGTTAAAAAAGAAGCTCCTAAAGACAAAGAAGTTAGTAAAGTATCTTACGAAGATCAAAAGAAAACTAAGGCGCTTCAAAATAGATTAAGCAAAATCGAAAGCCAGATTCAGCAATTAGAAAAAGATATTCAGCAAAATGATAAAATGCTAGAATCGAATTACGACAAACATATTGAAGATGCTTCATTTTTTACTGCATACAACAAAAAGAAAGCAGATTTGGATCAATTGTTGATTGACTGGGAAGTTGTTCAAGAAGAGATTGATAATTTTAATGCTTAGTTTTTTGTTTTAGGTTTCACGTTTCACGTTTCAAGTTTTCCTAAAAATCTCATAAACCTTTTTCAAAGTTTATAAACTTTGAAAAAGGTTTTTTAGTTTAAAAGATTAAGATTCTAATATTTTTTTTCATTGAAACCAACAAAGATATATCGGATTGCGGAGCTAAGTGTGGAGATTCCTCATTCCTCGGAAATGACAAAAATGGGTGATTTTTTACCAACAACCAACAACAAACAACCAACAACAAAAATACTACTTAATAATCCCAATAGATCTAGAATGTTCAATTGCTTTGCTGCTTTCTTTAAAATAGCAAACCGAAACATTCAAACTTTCTAAGTTTTTCAAGATTTTTTTTACTTCTTTTTTTTGAGTTTTGCCTGTCTGCCTAATATAGACGGCTACTACTGTAACGGGAAATATTTTGCAGATTTTTTCATACAGCATTGGATCGTGCTGAGAATCATCTCCCATTAAAACATATTTTAAAGTAGGATAGAACTCCACAACATGTTTGATTTTTTCAAATTTATGATCGTGACCGCCTCTTCCGCTCATAAAAAAATCGGTAATTCCTCTTTTAATGTCTTTCAATAAAAAAACAGCTTTTGGCAGTTTGTGTATTCGGGTGAATTTGGCAATAAAACGGTACAAATTCCATTCACTGCTAGAAACGTAAAAAAAAGCATTTACTTCTTCAGTATTGGTTCTTCCTGCAGAACTCAAGGCTTGATAATGAGGAACAACATCTTTAAAAACTTTCCGGTCGTTTACATTTTTAAAAAGTAAAATGTATAATTTTTTGAAAAAATTATTGGTGTGCGAAATCAGAAAAGTATCATCAATATCGGAGATGATTCCCAGTTTTCCTTTGTGCGGCCTGATAAAACTTCCTTCGCAAAAAACTGTTTTATCCTGATATTTCAAGCTTACTTTATAAGAGATCCATCCAAAATTGGTTTCCTTTTCAAGCGGAATGCAAAATTTGAAATAACCATCGTCTAAAGTTTTGGTATGAATGATTTGATCATTGTAATGAAGATAAACGTCAAAATTTTCAAAGGTTTTAATTCGAAATAATTTCAGAATTGATCGAGCATTTTTTAATTTCTTTTTTTCAAAATCATAATTTTGTTCCCTTTTTAAAACATGCCCCATCACAATTAATTCCTGTTCATTTGCATAACCTCGATATAATTGTAGAATTGGTTTCATTTACGTACATTTATGTAACTGTAATTTACTTAATTTAATTGGTTTAAAAATAAAATTTTGAAAAAGAATATACTATTTGTTGTAAATCCAATCTCTGGAGACCTTGATAAATCTGATTTAATCGATGCGGTTGAAGAATTTGCAACAACAAATCATTTTGATCTAGAAGTTTATGAAACGACTGGAAAAAATGATTTACGAGAAATACAATCCTTATACGATCAATATAAACCAGAACGAATTATTGTTGCGGGAGGCGACGGGACCATTAAAATGGTTGCAGAAGCGATGGAAGAACATGATGTAGTAATTGGAATCTTGCCCGCAGGTTCGGCAAACGGACTTTCGACGGACTTAAATCTTCCTGATGGAATAGAGGAGAACCTTAAAATAGCGTTTTTGCATCATTATATTGAAATGGATATGATTTGTATTAACGGCAAAAAAAGCATTCACTTGAGCGATCTTGGCTTAAACGCAAATCTCGTTAAAAATTACGAGCAAAGTGATGTTCGCGGTTTTTGGGGTTATGCATTGCAGGCTTTTACAACCCTAAAAGAATCTGAAGAGCCATTTGTGGCCACTATTTCTGCAAACAATAAAACGGTGCAGCATGTGGCGAGGATGATCGTAATTGCCAATTCGCAAAAATATGGAACGGGAGTAATTATTAATCCAAACGGTACTATGAATGATGGAAAGTTTGAACTTGTAATTTTAAAAAGCCTTGATTTGCTTTTGATTGGGAAAATAATTACCGGGAATATGCCAATTGATTCAGACGATATTGTAATTATTTCAACAGACAAAGCCGAAATCAAAACAAATTATCCGGTTAATTTTCAAATTGATGGTGAGTATTGCGGAGCACAAACTTCTTTAGAAATTAAAATTCTTCATAAACAAATGAAACTTGCTGTTCCGTGATTTGATTTTATCTTAAAGAGATATTGTTTGTTTAATTATGTCGCTCCTCTGGAGCTTTTGACGCTTCTGGCTCAAACACATGCTATAAATATTTCGCTCCTAGCGGAGCTTTTGATTTGTGATTCAAACATTTTCTATAAATATTTCGCTCCTAGCGGAGCTTTTTAGGTCTGGAAGAGCGTAATATTTATAGAAAAATCAGCGATAAAGTAAAAAAAGCACCAGCGAAGCGACATCATTTTATTTAAACGGATTACGTTCCTGCCATTCTGTTTTTGGTTCTAAATAATTGAAAAACCTTGAAATATTATGATTGATCAAGGCATTGCTGTGCGTGATTAAACCATACATTTTTACAGGTTTTGCTCCAACAGAACTTTTGATTTCAAGCGCGGTTCTTGCAAAAACAATTTCACTAAAACCTTTCTTGATAGAATAAGCAATCATATCGTAGAGCATGTTCAAATACAGCATCTTTTCGCGCTGGACACTTTCGTCATAACCGAGAAAATAGGTGTCCATTACGCTACCATTTTTAATTAAAGTATTGAACCCAATTAATTTTTCGTCTAAAAAATAGCCATACAAAAGAAAGTTTTCTCCCATGATTTCTTTGAAAAAACTAAAATGATTTCTTGCTAAGAAAAAAGTATTGAAAGGTGCGTTTTTAGCAACATGAAAATACAAATCGTAAATTACATCTTCATATTGTTTAATGTCGGAAAGTGACATTTGCTGTTTTACAATTCCTTCTGATTTCTTGCGAGCACGTTTGTACTGATCTCGATATTTTTTGGATAAAGCATCAATATAATCCTGTTCTGATTTCCAATTTTCATTGATTTCAAAAATCATATTCGGCTGTGTCGAAAACGTATAATTATTTTTGAATTCAGCCTGAAGGGGTTCGATTTCTTTTGCTGTAAAATCTTTTATGCTGGTAATATGAACTTTTTTTCCGCTTTCTTTTAAATCTTTTTTTAGCTGATTGATCGCTTTATGAAGTGTTTTTATAGCTTTTGATTCTTTGACAGTTTTATCAAAGATAAAAGCATTCTGACCCGTAAGCATATTATTTCCAACAAACAGAACATGCGAAGCAAAATTCTTTAAAGCAAAATTACGGACAGAAGTTTTTAAGCATTTATCGCGTTCGCCAAAAGACTCGAGTTTCTCTGCAAATAAGAACTGCGTTAAAACAATTCCGATTAGTTTTTTTTCTTCAAAAAGTCCGATAAAATGGCAAGTCATATTTACTGGACAAGAGTTTTCCAGTACTTCTAGATATTCTCGTGTCAAAAAAATATTATTTGCTGCAAGCGAGTTCCATTCTAAAGGCAATGATGATGCGCTTTTGTAAATCTGGAAAGAATAAGTTGTATTCAATAGAGTGAGCTAATTTCTTCAAAATTAGATAATATTTATAATAACTAATGGGGTTTAAGTTATTATTAAGAAAAACCCGTTTGAAGTAAGTTTTTCAAACGGGTTTGGGATGTTATAATTTAAGCAAATCCGCAGATGATTCCGCCCATAAGTGTCAGGGTAAGAGTCCAAAATCCAGCGTGAATGAAAATATATTTCCAAGATTTTCTTTCGAATAAACCGTTAATTCCAATTAGCGGAAACGCAAAAAATAATCCAGACATAAAGCCATGAAGCGCGCCATGTTTAAAAGTTCGGTAAGCCATTCCGTAATCGGCCATAAAAGCTGCAAATGATGGTTTTGCACTATCTATTAAAGGTGGTCCGCCAACCATTCCGACTGCTCCAGACTGATGAATGGTAAGTGACATTAAAGTCATTGTGATCATTAACGAAAAAATATACGTTAATCCGAAGATTTTAAGCATATTTCCTTTTCTTAACTCTTCTTGAGTCAGATTGTTTTCTTTCATCCAGATCGTTCCGAATACTTTTGGGTTGTACCAGATAAAGCCGGTAACGAGTGTGACAATTGCTGCTAGAAATAAAGCAATGAAGTTAATTTGCATGATATGAGGTTTTTAGGATTAGTTGGTTCAAATGTAATCAAAAAAGAAGTAAGGTTTTAAAAAAATACAAAAGGGCTATAAATCTTACAATTTAAAATTTTTCAACACTTTGCTTATATTTAGTGGGTTTATAGCTACGAATTGTATATTTTTACCCCAATAACAAATCCCAAATCTGTTATGAAAATTTTATTTACCTATTGTTTGTTATTTGCTTTTTCGCTCAGCGTTTTGGCAGATACCGTTTCGGATAAAGAAAAAGAAGCGCTTATAAAATTGTATGACGCAACAAATGGTTTGCAATGGAAAAAGAAGTGGGACTTAAGTCTGTCTGTTTCTACGTGGCACGGCGTTACAACTGAAGGCGGAAAAGTAGTTGGGCTAAATTTGGCAGATAATAATCTGCAAGGAGAATTGCCCGAAGCGCTTTACGATCTTGTAAATTTAGAATCGCTCAATCTCGAAAAGAATAAAATTGAAGGACATTTGTCTTCATCAGTTTTTAATTTGAAAGAATTACAACTGCTTAATATTGCCAATAATAAATTGTCTGGTGAAATTCCGGCTTCTATTTGTCAATTAGAGAAATTGAAAGATTTAGAGCTTTTTATGAACAACATTTCAGGAGAGCTTCCGTCAGAAATTGGAAAACTGAATCAGTTAGAAGTTTTAGCTGTTTTCAATAACGAAATTAACGGAAAACTGCCAGTGTCTATTTATAAAATTTCGGGACTGAAAGTCTTGCTCTTAAACAATAACAAGTTTTCAGGAAGTTTGACCAATGAAATCATTAATTGGAACTCGCTTCAGAATTTCAGTTTGTTTGATAATGATTTTACAGGCGTAATTCCCCTGGAGATTGAAAAGCTTGCAAATTTGCAAGAACTGAATCTTTCGTACAATAAATTTACAGGCGAAGTCTCAAAAAAGATAGCGATATTAGACGCTTTGAATATGACAATGATGGACGAAGACGGCAATCCATTTTTATTAGAAATAAACCAAGAAAATAAATTACAATAGACCCAAAAATAATCGATGCTTATGAATGAATTTTACATTTAGTTAATTGTTAAAACCGTAATTTCTTACGGTTTTTCGTTTTTTTAGACTTAAACGTTTCTTGAAAAATAACATATAATTTAGAAATGATTTTTTATGTTTGTCTAAATTTTTTATAACTTTAATTAAAGTATTAAAAACATAAAAACTGATCATTAAGCGTTAGTACTAACCAATTTAAAACAGAAAATTATGACACTTCAATATCAAGGTGAACAATACGGAAAATCAACAACTTTTACAATTAGAATTATTGGTAACAACTTGTCCAAAAGCAGCTCAAACTATCAGATTGATCTTTTAGTTGGAGATAAAAAATTGCCAACTTTTACAAGTGAAATTCATCAAAGCCTTTCTAATTGCTTGAAAGAAATCTATTTATTTAGAAAGCACAACGGAATTAAATTTGATGAATCAACAGAAAAAATAGTTTCGCTTTATGTTCCTTACGATAAAGTTTTGTTCAATCACAATAAATATGCTTTGTTTAGAGCCTAAATTTTTCTCAAAATAAACAAAAAAAGACCATTCATTATGGTCTTTTTTTTTGTTTTTATATCAATCAAAAATGAGAAGATTTCAGATGAAAAATTTCTATTTCTGTTATCGGATTATTTTCAAATAAGCGCTGTAAGGATTGTCTGCAATTGAGGTTCGCATATAGTATACATTTTCGTCTTTTTCTTTTAAATCGAATTGAATTAAGCCTGCGTCACAATAATAGTAAAGCAAATTGTCATCATTTGGAAATTCAATGTTTGAAATTGGCAGCGTAGTTAATTTTTCTTCAAAAGCAATTTCGCCGTTTGATAAATCTAACTCGAAAAGTTTCTTTTTGCGAGTATAGCCCCAAAGATTATCAACTTCTTTCACGATGTATTCGACGTTGTCGCCTTTAAAATCAGTTTTCCAAAGCTGTGCTCCTGTTTTAGAATCTACGGCATAAATAGAGGAAACTTCAGAGCCTTGAGCAGCAAAATATAGTTTTTTGTCTGCGTAAACTATACGCTCCTTCACGTTGTTTTGGTTTTCTTCTATTTTAAACTGCCATAGAACATCAAGACTGTTTGGTTTTAAGGCATACAGCCAATTTTTATCGCCAGCTATAAAAATACTTTCGCCATCTGTAACAGGTTTTCCAGTCATGGTTTCGTCAAAGCTTTTTTGGTTCAGCAGTTTTCCTGTAGAAGCTTCAAAGCAATACACATTATTTCCGCTTTGCGTGTAAATCTTATTGTCGAAAAAAAGCGGCTCAATATCGTTATTTGGAGTATCTAATTTATAATTCCAAGCCAAGCTCCCGTCTTTTAAATCTAAAGCGTACAAATTACTGCTCTGATTTTGATTTTGTGCAGTAATAAATAACTTTCCATTAGCTATAATCGGAGTCTGATCTTTTAAAACAATTTGATCGGTAATATTTCCTAATCTAGATTTCCAAAAAATAGTTCCAGTTCCGTTGTCTACTGCGTAAATTTCACCATTAATAAACGGAATATATACAACTCCATCATGAATTGTTATTTTATTCGCACACATTTCAGTATGGGCATCTGAAGCCTTTACAGTCCAAACAATACTTTCCACTTCCAGATCCCATGAAAAAAGAGAACCGTCGTAATCGTAAATTAAAATGGAAGTATCATCTAGAGAAATCTTTTTAAGCGGTTTTAAAGATTTATTAGTAACAGCTTCTTCAGAAGGCAATTTGCTGTTAGTATAATTGGTTTTGCTGGCAGGCGCTTGTCCAGACATATTTGCAAAGGCGAATACAAATAAAAGGGCTATTAATTTGTGTTTCATTTTAAGATTTGGGTTGATTTTTTTGATTACTTTTTCTCAAATATTTAACGAAGTAAATATAAACAAAAAAAGCTCCAGATTTCTCTAGAGCTTTTGACTTACTAAGTAGTCCGTGGGGGAATCGAACCCCCCTTACCAGGATGAAAACCTGGCGTCCTAACCGATAGACGAACGGACCTGCTTTGTTCTTGCGGGTGCAAAAGTGCAACTATTTTTGGAATGTGCAAAGGATTTTTGAAAAAAAATTTTGAACAATTCTTGAAAAAGAAATGTGTTGCTCAATTTTACCTTTGAATAAAGAAAGTTAATGTTTGTGTATTTATTTGATTAATAAATATTTATTTTGAGTGTAGAAAGCCGAATAAAACAAATGGTATGTTCTTTTAAGATGAAAATAATTTTTAAAAATATTTTAATTTTTTATCTTTGAAAGAATATTTTTATGTTTTTCAAGGTAAAATGCACGTTAAAATAAAGCTTAAATTTTAATATTAGTTTGAATTTCGTGAAATGTGTAATTAACAACAACATAATATGGAAACACAGATTATAGAGCTAGAAAAAAAATACTGGCACGGAGTTGAAAATGATGATTATGAAACAGTAAAAAATTTGACGCTGTTTCCTTGCATAGTTGCCGGAAAAAATGGTGTTCAAAGTGTAAGCGAGAATGAGTTCAAAAAAATGTTTGACTCTGGGCAGACCAACAAAATAAAAGTGCTTAACATTTACGATGTACAAGAGAAGCTAATTGCCGAAAATACTGCTGTAATAGGATATCGTCTCGATTTTACAATATTAGATGACAGTCAAAAAACGCCTATAATGTGTGTCTGTACTTCAACTTGGATTAAAGAAAATAATAAGTGGGCGTGTGTAATGCATACTGAGACAGAACTAGAGAAAAACTAGGAATAAGTGTTGCATCCTTCACAGGGCAAAATGAAAAGTCTCGAAAACAAAAAAGCTCCAGATTTCTCTAAAGCTTTTTGTCTTAGTAGCGGGAACAGGACTCGAACCTGTGTCCGTCGCGGCGGATATGAGCCCTGTAATTAAAAATTAATAATAAAAAAAGCTCCAGATTTCTCTGAAGCTTTATACTTGTAGCGGGAACAGGACTCGAACCTGTGTCCGCCTCGGCGGATATGAGCCCTGTAATTAAAAATTAAATAAACAAAAAAAGCTTCAGATTTCTCTGAAGCTTTTTGTCTGTGTAGCGGGAACAGGACTCGAACCTGTGACCTTCGGGTTATGAGCCCGACGAGCTGCCTACTGCTCTATCCCGCGATGTTTCGGGTGCAAAGATACACACTAAATACGGTTTTGCAAGCTATTTTAGGATTTTATTTTTTAAAATTTTGGTGAAAGATGTTTTTTCTTAGATTTTATAATCTAATAATTCTTCGTAAACGTTTCCTTTTAAGCCTAATAGCAAGCCAAAAGCGGGTTCGGTTTTTATGCCTTTTTCTTTTAATTTAATGATCTCCAAACGGAAGTTTTCATCCTTGGAACTTAGAATTTGGTGTTCAATCAGCATATGTCTGTATGCATTTTGAAGTTCTGTTGGCGTATTTTGTCCGAAGATTTCGATTTCAAAATTGTCAATAAAGAAGTTCGCAATAACAGATTCTTGGTTATTGATTAGATCTTCTCGAATCGAAAAATGGTTTTCTTTTCCGAAAAGCTGTTTTACCTTCTCAATAAAATCAGATTTATTTTTCCAATAACAGATTATGTCCAAATCGCTGTTTTCAATATCAATATTTATCGGAATTGTGCCAACCAATATAGGATCAAATTCAGCAAGATTCTCCAAAACATGATGTCTCGTTAAAACAGTGAATGCGGCTTGCTGTTTAAGATTTCCCTTTTGTAAATAAGAGCAGTCTTTGAAATTAATCATTTATAATCTCGTTTTTTTCTTCGTTGACTTCTTGTTCTAATCTTTTATTGATGTCAATTTTGGCATTCGTGAAAACAAAAATTTTAGCGCCGTATTCTCTCGCATATTGATTTGTGATTTGACCGCCAATAACCGCCGTTTCAAAATACGGACTTGTTTCTTTCATTTCTTCATCGTTTTCTTCAAAATCTTTAACACGAATCAGATTTTTGTATGGAATGCTTAAGTCAAACCAATTCAAGTAATCGGCATTGAAAGAAACCGCCTTAATTTCCTTTTTAGAATAATAATTAATCGCTCCCGCTTGACCGTAATTATCGCAAAGCACAATAGTTTCTTTCTGATTTGGAAGTAAGGCATATAACGAATCTGTTTTTCTCGCCAATTCTTTCCAGCCCAACATATCAGCAAAATCTTGAGGAAGATGATGGTCCTTCCCATCTTCCCAACGAAGCAATCCTAATTTTTTGTACGATTCCGAATGTCCTACCATATATTCAGGACTTTTATTTGGAAAAGCAACATTGTAAATCGGGATAAAAAGCACTAACGGAATGAGAATAAAAACAGGTTTTAGATAACGTTTCCATCCATTATTTAGAATTTCTGAAATAAAAACAGCTCCAAAGGCAAGGTAAATAGGATATAAACCAATCGCATAATATGCTTTTGCCTTGAAATAAATAAAAATTAAAAGAGTGAAAACAAATGATGCGAAAAAGAGCTGGTATTTTTTGAAGGGCTGATAAAACAAAACCGCATAAAGTCCGGCTAAAATGACAAATAAACCACCAATAAAAAATAAAATTTGTTCCTTTAGAAAATCACCCAAATCAACATTTACTAATTGCGTTTCCGCCAATTCCTTCATGTGATGCACAATTGGAAAATGATTGCTGTATTGCCAATAAAGATTTGGGAGAATAAGAATGAGTCCAAGAATCAAAGCGAAATAAAACTCTTTTTTGGCAAATATTTTTCGCTGTTTAGAAAGCAAAATAGCTGGAATTAATCCGAGTAATAAAAACACAATATTATACTTGTTCAAGAAACCTAACGCAAAAATGACTCCGCCAAAATAGAGCCATTTTGGATTTTCTGAAGTCAGATACTGTATTAAAACATAATAAATTGCAGTCCAGCATAAAACATCAAAAGAGTTGGGCTGATAGAGCATATTTAAACGTAAGAGACACGAAAGCAAAACGCACAATGCGCCCAAAATTAAAGCATAAAGATTCCCTTTAAGCAGTTCGATAGTTTTCCAAACAATCAAAAGTGTCAAGGCACCAAAAAGTGCAGGGAAGAACTTTACCCAGAAAACCGAATTTCCAAGCTGCAGAATAATATACGAAAACCAAGACGTAACAGGAGGGACAGACAAATAACCCCAAGCCAAATGATGAGCTTGATCCAGATGCAAATATTCGTCGCGCTGTAAATCGTATTCGGGACTGATTAAAACATATTGCAGAATAAATTTCAAAATTATAAATCCGAATAAAATCAGGTTTTTTCTGGTCATATGGTTTTGTTTTGGTCTTCGATAAATAATATACAGCTAATATATTATTTATTTTGAATTAAAGATTACCAATGATTTAAGGAAATAAAAAAAGCTCCAGATCATTCTGAAGCTTTTCGGTTTTTATGTTTTTAGATATTATTCCTCTACAGCAGTTTCAAATTCCATGTGGTCAACTATTTCTGTCTCTGGTTTTTCTGGCTTAGATGCTTTTAAAGTATTGAATCTTTCCAACATTTCTGTTTCGCCTTCTTCACCGCTGAAATAAGGGAAGACGTCCATAATTGCTGTTTCCGAAATGGAAGGAATAGAATATTCTCCCATTGTATTTTTCATTATGTGGAGTGTGTTGTCAAAAGCTTCACGAACATCATTTGCCTGAACCAGCATGTACATGCTTGTTTTTCTTTCTTTGCCGCTTTCTTCATCATAAGCAATTAAAGTGATTTTAGATTTAAACCATCTGTCCGCATTTTCAAAAGGATGAATTTCGGCATAATTTGCCACTTTTATAGCCGTGATTTTAAATTCTTCACTAGTATAAGCGGCCATTTCTTCGGTCATTCTTTTTTCAGCTTCTGTATAAGACAAAGCATCAACCAAATAAGGTTCGGTTAAAACTTTTTGTCCTCCGGTTTCGTCTGTTTTTCTATATTTTACTTTGCATTCGTACCAAACTGCGCTCATTTCTTTTAAAATTTTTTAAGGATGTCAAAGATAAATTTTACTGCAAAATAAACAGTTAAATCTTCAAATAGATATTCACAATTTTGCTTGTTTTTGGTAACGTTTTGATGTTCTGAAAGTTATGTTTCTAATTCTAAAGCACTATAAAACAAGTATTTTTTTGTTTGTGAAAGACGAATTGGAAAAAACCTGAAATTTCCTAAATCCAAAAAATCAATTTGTACGTAAGTGTCAATAACAATGGCTGGGAATGAGGTAAATTCGAATGGTATTGGTTTTTGGAGCATATCGAATCTTACTGCATTTCCAGCTATTGTTATTTTATAAATTATTAAAAAATATTAGGTTGGGGAAATTAAATGTTCAAAAGTTACAGGAGACTTTAAAATACTTGGAAAGCAAACAGCGCGAATTAAAAACTCAAAGTGAAAACGATACGCGAAGTCTAGAATCAATGATTAAATATTTGAAAAAAGATATGATGGAACAGTACAATTTGGCTGATCATCATCAGCTGATAAAACAGGAAATCAAAGACACTGAAAGTTTCATTGAGAACGTAAAAAACATCATAATAATCAATTCATTAACATAGTTTCACATTATAAAATTTTACTTTTATTCTAACTTAAATTTTTCGTTTTTGCAATCCAAAATGAATTTGTGATTGAGGAAAAGTTTGTTACCAATCATCCCAAACTTTTTATGAAAAACAGTATAAAAAAAATCGTCGGATTATAGGCCAATTCGAAGTTTTAATAAAAAATTAAGTTTTTTTCTTTAACAAAAATTACTAACTTGTTGTTTAATAAAAATCCTTTAATGTTATAGTTATAAAATTTTCCAGTTATGCGAGTATCCGTTGTTCGAAAAAATATAAAGTTTTTACCAGATTCGAGAAGAGTTGTTGCCCGATATTTTATGAATGGGCAAGAAAGAACCCAGCAAATGGTACTGCGGATAATGATGCTGGATGAAAAACAGGTTTTGCAAACCCTGGAACAGACACTTCGTGAATTTGCAAGAAGACACAGAAATATTTCAGCAGTATTTTTTAGACACTGCGAAAGAATACGTCCTATAATTGAAGGCATGCAAATTGATTATGAAGCAATGTCGCTGGACAGAAAAATGCTAATTGGTTCGTATTGTACGATGGAGTACGCCATAGAGTCTGCAGCGATTTTTAATCCTTCAATTGTAGAAGATTCAGATCAGACTGGATTGGAGATTGGTGAAAAACGTGTTATAATTTCTTTTCGTGCAACGGGTGAAGGTCATATTTCTTCGATTGTTTTTAGAAGAGCAATTTTAGATCGTGACAACAATCTAAATATCATGAAGATAGGAAATCATATTGATAAGGCCGAAATAGAACACAAAACCTTATTTAATAAAGAACGATTTTTGAGCAAGTTATATGAGATGCATACTACAGACAAATATATCGCTCAGATTATGCAGGACCTTCCGGATGAGTTTGAATTTGCAGTTCTTAAAAATACGCTGATTGAAGCTTTGCAAGATCCTTTAATTCGTGAGGAAAGGAGAGTGGCACTCCAAGAAATTTTATGGCTGGCGAATTCTTTTTACGATTTGCAGTTTAAACATGATTCTGATATAACAGAACGTGTGATATTTCCGATTTCCGACTCTGAAAGCCGCGGAATAGAAGATGCCCGTTTTGTTCGTTTTTATGATGACGATGGCTCTACTCGTGTGATGGCCACATATACGGCGTACAACGGACATACGATTCTGCCAAAGTTAATTTCTACCGAAGACTTTTATAGTTTTAGAGTGATGCCGCTTCATGGAGAAGGAGCTCAGAATAAAAATCTGGCTTTGTTCCCTCGAAAAATAAAAGGTAAATATGCCATGCTTGCCAGAATTGACGGCGTGAATAATTATATAATGTATTCTGATCGAGTAACACAATGGAATACGCCTATATTGTTGCAAGAACCTCGTTATCCTTGGGAATTAACTCAAATAGGAAATTGCGGTTCGCCATTATGGACCGAAGAAGGCTGGCTTGTAATCACACACGGAGTAGGTACAATGCGACGCTATTGTATTGGAGCTTCGCTTTTTGATCTCGACGATCCTTCAAAAGAAATAGGGAGACTTACAGAGCCGTTGCTTTCCCCTTTAGAAGATGAGAGAGAAGGTTATGTGCCAAATGTTGTTTACTCCTGCGGAGCGATTATTCATAACAACAGTTTAATTTTGCCTTATGCAGTATCAGATTATTGTTCGACTTATGCCGTGGTAGACATGGTTGAGTTACTTGATGCGCTTAAGAAAAGTAAATGATAAATTGATTATCCTAACAGGTTTTCAAAACCTGTTAGGTATTTATTAAAGTATTTAAAGAGAGTTAAATATCCATCAACGAACTTCCAACCCACCAAATTATTTTCTGTTTTTAAGATCTGGAATTTTCTCGACGAGATTTTTCCAATATCGTTTTGGCATGTGTTTGATGTGAAGTTTCGTATTTTTACGCGATTCTATATTAACACTGCTGAAATAATTACGCCATAAATTCTGGAAAAATTCTTCGTTTTCATCATTTATTTCAGCTAAAAAACTCGAAGAAGCATTCGACTCAAACTGCATTTCGACTGTTGAGACATTTTCAAGATCATAATATATTCCGTATTTGCGTTTGGAGTCGTAAATTAGCCAGCGCTGGTCTGCGTAACGGTTTTTAAAATGCTGATCGATAAGCGGTAAAACATCGCAATCTGGTTCTATGATGGCATAATACAGTTCGTCTTTTGTTAGTTTAAATCGAACGAAAGCTTTCATTCTATGACTTTCTTTTCCTGTTAATTGCGCTGCTTTTTTTACATGCAAAACTTCGTTTCGGCTTAAATCTCCTTCGATATTAATCGAACTTGAAAAAACATATTCGACAAAGCGAAATAGGGTTTCTTCTATCTTTTCCAATTCAGATAAAAAAGCAAAATAAATGTTGTTGAAACCGTGATTAGAAAGACGTTGCTGCAAGCCATTTAAAACTCGGTTTGCTTTTTCATTGTCTGTTATTACAAAATGAGTATTAGAAAAAAGCAAAGTGTTTGAAATCTCTTCTTTAGCAAAAACAATATCTTTTAACTTGTATTCGTAGATTTCAAAAACAGCCGTAAGCCAGCCTTCATAACTTCCGTCGTAAACTATTTGGGTCATTTCAATTAAAATAAAGCGAGCTGGTTCGAAAAATTATTCTTGTATTTACTGTTTTGTAAATTCAAAATCTGACTTTTTATTTGAATTGGAGTCAGGTCTTTCTGCAAATGAAAAGGAGAAGAAAAAGCCAAGAAAAACTTCGATCGGTTATAGGCAATTCCTAATTTCTTTAAATCTTCGGGCTGTAATCTTTTGAAATTTCTCGCAGCAACAATTTTTTTTGCACTCAAAAAACCTATTCCCGGAATTCGCTGAATCAATTCTAAATCAGCGGTATTAATATCAACTGGAAACTGATGCAGATTTCGCAACGCCCATCCCAATTTAGGATCAATATCCAAGTCCAGATTCGGCTGGTCAAAACCAACAATTTCATTGACATTGAATCCGTAATAACGAATGAGCCAATCGGCTTGGTACAAACGGTTTTCACGAATCATAGGAACAGGAGTTCCAATTGCCGGAAGTCTGTTGTCGTAGCTTATCGGCACATAACCAGAATAATACACGCGTCGCATTTTCATTTGTTCGTAAAAATAATTGGCCATTCCGAGAATTTCCATATCATTTTCTTTTGTTGCGCCAATTACCATTTGCGTACTTTGTCCAGCGGGAGCAAAAAGAGGCGTTTTGAAATTGGATTTTTTCTCGTGCTGATAACCAATGATTTCATTTTTAAGATATTCCATTGGTTTAATAACATCTTTATGATTTTTATCTGGAGCCAGCAATTTAAGACTTTGTTCTGTCGGCATTTCGACATTTACGCTTAAGCGGTCGGCATACAATCCGGCTTCTTTTAGTAATTCTTCACTGGCTCCTGGAATCGCTTTTAAATGAATGTAACCATTAAAATTTTCCTCAAGCCTTAGTTTTTTGACAATTCTCACAAGGCGTTCCATTGTGTAATCAGCATTGTCAAAAATTCCAGAACTCAGAAATAATCCTTCAATATAATTTCTTCTGTAAAAACCAATTGTCAAATCGACTACTTCTTGAACTGTAAAAGCAGCACGTGTGATGTCATTGCTTTTTCGGCTCACACAATACGCGCAATCAAAAATACAATGATTGGTTAGCAGAATTTTTAGAAGCGAAACACAGCGTCCGTCTTCCGTAAAGGCATGACAGATTCCGCCTCCTGTATCGCCTAAACCTTTGTTTTTGTTTTTTCGGGTACTTTGCCCCGATGAGCAAGAAACATCATATTTGGCTGCATCTGCTAAAATTGCCAATTTCTCCATCACTCTTTCCTGTACCATTTTGCTCTTTTTTTAGTTGTTTTTGAAACGAAAATTAATTCTCTCAAAACTAGGCATTCATGTGAAAAAAGAAGTAAAAGAAGCTGTTCTAAATTGTATCAATTTTTTTTTGAAAGGATATTTTTACATTAAAAAAATAACTATATTTAAAACTCAAAAAACAGGTATAAATACGGGGCTGTAAATTGTGAAAACTTTATACATTCGCCGAAATTGAAAAACTGATTTTCCCCCCTTAACATTAGTTTTTCAGATTTAGAAGTATTAGCAAATATTAGAAACAAACGGCTAAAACAATGAAATTTGTAAAAGGACAAGATGTTTCCTACACAGCATGGAGTGGGATATCTTATAAGGGAACTATTATCGAAAGAAAAATGGATTTTAAGAAGGGGCTAATCATAAAATCGACTTCAAAAGAAAGAGATTTTCATTACCTCATCGAAATACAAAAGAACGGCACGACCGAAAAAATCCTATGTGCCGAAAATCATCTTAAATTATTGGAAAAGAAAAAAAGAGAAGCTACGAAGAAAGTGGCTTAATATAAGTTGCACTTTGTAATGCAATTTTGTATTTTATAAAAAATCAAATATCTTCTTTTAGTCCGATTCTTTTTAAGTTGTTTATCATTCTATAAACCACCTCATCAGAAAGCATAAAACTAGAAAGGATTTCTTTAACCTCCGCTGCAGTTTGAGTCTGTAGCTCTAGAAGGTTATTTAATTGTATTTTGGCTTTTGCATCTTCATTTAAAAGTGAGAAAGAAACAGCTTTTAGCAGAGAATCCCATATGGTTTCGCTAAAATCCATTTTTTCTGCCCAATATAAAGATTTTTGGTACTCCTTTTTATAAATGTAATAATAGCAATATCCGATATTGATCCACCATGGATGCGATGGATTTATGCGTGTTGCATTTTCTAGTATATTAAATCCTTTTTCAAAATAGCCCGAAAAAATTAGTATACAGCCAATTCCAGAAGCAATTCCAGACGAATTAGGATTTATTTTTAGGCATTGTTCTGCAGCAGATAGACATTCGTCCTGATCTTTTTTAAAGCAGTTTAAAAGCGCTAAAGCATACCAAGCTTGCTGGCAATTTGCATCTATTTTTAAAGCTTTTGAGATACAATGACTGCTTTTTTCGATTGTTTTCTTACAATTGTCTATTCCTAAAGCAATAGAAGCCAAGTGCATTTCTCCAAGCATTGCCCATACAACGGCATGATTTGGGTCTAATTCAACCGCATCATTCAAATTGGATAAAGCATTTGCATAATTCTCAATAGAATACGAACATTGGTATTCGTGATAACTGCAGATTGCTTTTAAAATTCCTGCATTGTTTGCTATTTTAGAAGGTGCTGTCTTTACCATTTCTTTAAAAATAATGCCGTAATAACCGCCCATAGTAGAAACGATATCTTTTACAATTTCATTTTGGATTTTAATGCCGTCATCTATAGTTGCAGGCGTAAAGACTTTAGTGAATATAAACTTTCCAGAAAATGAGTCTACTAAATTAATTCTGATTTGCAGTTTAGTATCGATACTTTGAATATGCCCTGTAATGATAAAATCGGCTCCAACAAGACTGGCCGCTTCCAAAATATTCTCATTAATTTTTGAAATCACACCAGAGGGGAAATGGCCTATTACAGAAATGTCTTGAAATCGGGAAAGTTCAGCGCTTATTTCTTCAGAAAGAATCTGCGAAAAAGCTTCTAAATCTGGTCTTTGAGTGACTGATTTAAATGGAAAAACCGTAATAACCGGATTTGTTTTACTGGTAACGACTGGGAGATCAATGTGTCTCATTTTATTGTTATGAATAAATTCTGGAACGTAACCGCCTTTCGGAACATGAATAATTACCGAATTGTTTTTCCCGTCGGTAGAATAATATTCATTAAGTAATTTTCTTAATCGTCCTGCATGAATGCGAACCATTGCATCGTCGTGAGGATTAAAATGAGAAGGTCTGCTTAAAGCATTAACAGCTATAGAATATTCTTTAATGAATTGCTGCCTTTGATCTAGCGTTTCTGTAACAATATACCGCAGAAAATTGCTCAGTAGCATCGAGTTTTTAAAGGAATAAAACTTTAAAACATTTTCCAGTTCATTATAAATGGTATCCGCGGGGATTTTTTTTATTGACTCCATAATAAATTTATTTGAAATTATTAACGTCGAAAAAAAAGTCACTTGGCGTATAAAATGTTAAATATGATCTACTTACAAATTTATAAAAATATGTGAATATTTAACATATTAATATTATTAATCTGATGTTTTAACCGTTAAATGTAACGGTTAATAACTCTAATCGTGCACTGCCATTGATTATATTTGTTTGATAATCAGCTGGTGAAAATTATTCTTTTGATTTTTTAACACAAAAATAGCGACATTCTAGAGTTTGTAATCCTCTATTTGTTCCAAAATATCAATTGTAGGATATTAGAAAAGGGTTTATAGCCGACAACCAGTACTGAGAAATACAGATTTTTAAAATAAGTGACTTTTATTTTAAGCCCAGATTGTAAAAAACGAATGAATTAATAGTATCCCATAACAAATAACTATAATCATTATGAAAAAAAGGTTTTTACAGATGGTAACGATGAGGCATCGAGCCATTATAATTTGTTTTCTCATTTCCGCTTTTGCTCAAGCCCAAGAAGAAGGATCTAAAAGCATGGAAATCTACGGTTTTATTATGACCGACATTGGTTATAATTTCAATCAAATCCAACCCGATTGGTACGATGTGGTAAGACCAACTAAGCTTCCTTCCTACGAAAATCAGTATGGGCCAGATGGCAGTTATTATGCTTCTGTACGCCAGACGAGGTTAGGTTTTAAAAATTACTTTGACACCGGTCTTGGAGAATTAAAAACGCATTTTGAATTTGAATTATTTGGTACTGGGGTAGATGCCGGACAAACCACTTTTCGTCTGCGTCATGCTTATGCCGAATTAGGAAAATTTGGAGCAGGACAAACTTGGAGTCCATTCATGGATATTGGCGTATTTCCGAATTCATTAGAATACTGGGGACCAACGGGAATGGTATTTTTCCGTAATATTCAAATTCGCTACATGCCAATTCAAGGAGATACCCGTTTAACAATCGCATTAGAAAGACCTGGAGCAAGTGCCGATCAGGGAGACTATACAAACCGTGTGGAATTGCAGGGTGTTAAAGCAAGATTTCCGTTGCCAGACCTTTCAGCAGAATATCACATTGGAACAAAGTGGGGTTACGTGGAATTAGCTGGTATCGTAAGAAAAATTGAATGGAAAGATCAAAATAATGACCAATATGATTTGTCTGGAGATGCTGTAGGATGGGGACTTAACTTAAGCACCAATATCAATTTTGGTAAAAATGATGTTTTTAGAGGACAGGTAGTGTATGGAGAAGGAATTCAGAACTACATGAACGACGCTCCTGTAGATGTAGCGATAGAAAATACTCCTGGAAATGTAACAAGACCAGTAAAAGGTGTTGCGCTTCCTTTGCTGGGTGTTGTAGCCTTTTTAGATCATACTTGGAGCGATAAATTCAGCACCGCAATCGGATATTCTATGATTGACATAGATAACTCTGACGGACAAACAGATGACGCTTTCAAAAAGGGACAGTACGCTCTGGTAAATGTCTTGTATACTCCTGTAAAAAATTGTACGGTGGGAGCCGAATTTCAGTGGGGTGACCGCGAAAATTTCAATGATGAATGGAATACCTCTATTAGCAAGTTGCAGTTTTCTTTTAAATATAATTTCTCAGAAGCATTTTATAAAAAGAACCAATAAGGTTTTCTGTTTTTAATCAACAAAAAAAGAAAAAATATGTATAAAACTGTACAATATCTATTATTGTTCGGATTGACTGTAAGCACTCTTAATGCTCAGACCCGAACGGAAAAAGATCTTCTAGGAGAAAAACAGATTCCTGCAAATGCGTATTACGGAGTGCAGACAGCCCGCGCATTAGAAAACTTTCAGATAAGCGGCATGACAACGCAATTCTACCCTGATTATGTGAGAGCTTTTGCAATGGTTAAATTGGCTGCAGCACGTGCCAACGCAGATGTGGGCCGACTTAAAAAAGACAGATTGGCTGCCATTGAAAAAGCGTGCCAAGCCGTAATCGACGGAAAGTATCATGATCAATTTTTGGTCGATTTATATCAAGGTGGTGCTGGTACTTCTGCGAATATGAATGTGAACGAAGTTTTAGCAAATATAGCATTGGAATTGAGCGGACACAAAAAAGGAGAATATCAATTCATTGAACCTCATGATGATTTGAATATGGGACAATCAACAAATGATGTTTACCCAACGGCAATAAAAGTGGCATTACTGCTTCATAACGATAAATTGGTTAAAGAAGCTGATCTTTTAGCGAAAGCTTTCCATAAAAAAGGGGATGAATTTAAAGACATTGTCAAATTGGGAAGAACTGAAGGACAAGATGCTGTGCCAATGACAGTGGGACAGGAATTTCATGCCTTTGGGAATCAGCTTGACGCGGAGATTAGCGCTTTAAAGAAATCGGAAGTTTTTTTATGCGAGCAAAATATGGGAGCTACTGCCATCGGAACAGGAATTACAGCCTCTCCGGGATATGCTGAAAAAGTAGCCGTACATCTAGCTAAAATTACTGGAAAACCAATTGTAATGAGCAAAGACCTCATCGCAGCTACAACTAGTCAGCAAGGATTTGTAATGTATTCTTCTACGTTAAAAAGCATGGCGGTTGCCTTATCAAAAATAAGCAGCGATTTAATCATTTTGGCTTCGGGTCCGCGTACTGGACTTTTTGAAATCAATTTACCAGCACTTCAGCCAGGATCTTCAATAATGCCAGGAAAAGTAAATCCGGTTATGCCAGAGCTTATGAACCAATTGTGTTTTAAAGTAATGGGTAATGACCTTACGGTAACGCTTGCAGCACATTCTGGTTTATTGCAGTTAAATGCTTTCGAACCTGTTGAAGCTATTGCCATGATGGAATCGCAAGGATTATTCTTTAAAGCGATGCCTTTGTTTAGAAAAAACTGTATCGATGGAATCACGGTAAACAAAGATATTCTAGCACATTATATGGATAGAAGTGTAGGTGTTGTAACGGCTCTGAACCCGATTTTGGGTTATGAGAAAACAACCGAATTGGCAAAAGAAGCGCTTGCAACCAACAAAGGAATTCTCGAGCTTATTCGTGAGAAGAAATTATTGACAGAAGATCAAATTAAAAAACTTCTTGATCCTGCAAGTTTAACGGGTCAAAAATAAATTCAAACCAAAAAGAAAAAAATCATGAAATCAAATATAAACTTTTGCAGTAAAATGCTTTTGCTGATCATGCTTTCGCTAAGTATCGGCATGTTCGGACAGGCTAAGCCTAAAGTATTAATCTTAGCGACGGGAGGAACAATTGCTGGTTCTGCTAAAAGCGGCGTACAGTCAGGATATACTTCTGGTCAGGTTACAATTGATGCGATGGTAAACGCTGTTCCAGATGCTATGAAATTGGCAGACATTAAAGGCGAACAAATTTCAAACGTAGGATCTCAGGATATGTCATTTGAAATTATGCTAAAAGTTGCCAACAGAATTAACGAATTGGCTTCTAGCAAAGATGTAGACGGTTTCGTAATCACGCACGGAACCGATACGATGGAAGAAACAGCTTATTTTTTAAATCTGGTTGTAAAAACAGATAAACCCGTAGTACTTGTGGGTTCCATGCGTCCTTCAACAGCAATTAGTGCAGACGGACCTTTAAATCTGTATAATGCTATTGCAGTGGCTGCCGATCCAAAAGCGAAAGGACACGGAGTACTTTTGGTCATGAACGACTGGATTCATTCGGCACAATCTTTAACTAAAGTAAGTACAACAGCTGTTCAGACTTTTATGTCTCCAATTCGCGGACTTATCGGTACGACTTCTTACGGTACGAATGATTTCTTTCATTATCCTGATCAAAAATTTGGAAAAAACTCAGAATTTGATGTGAAAGGTGTAACCACTTTTCCGCGTGTAGACATTATTTACGCTGATGCGGATATGAAAGCGGACTTGATTGATGCTTCGATTGAAAAAGGAGCTAAAGGAATTGTAATTGCCGGAGTCGGAAACGGAAATATGAATAAAGCTTCTCTTGATGCTTGTGCAAAAGCGAGCAAGAAAGGAATTATAGTGGTAAGAAGCACACGTGTTGCGACAGGAATCGTGGGACGTAATGTAGAATGTAACGATGATGAATTGGGACTTATTGCTTCATACGGTTTGAATCCGCAGAAAGCTAGAATTTTATTATCAGTGGCATTACTTAAACAGAGAAGTTTAGCAGAGCTTCAAAAGATATTCGAAGAATATTAAATCTTTTTTGATACAAACCGATTTTAAAAAATAAACGAACGATAAAAAGAAGCAAAATGAAAAATCTAAACTACGTCATCTTAATAATACTGATGCTGATAACTCCATTGGCAAAAGTAACAGCTCAAAAAGAACTGCCTTATCAAGCCGCAATCGATCATGCTTATGATAAATATAAAGATCTGAAAGAAGGTAAAAATGCAGATTATATAAAGGAATTGGCCAATGTAGATCCTAATATTTTCGGAATTGCCATTGTTACAGCTGATGGTAAAGTTTACAGCAAAGGAGATTTAAATCAGCGTGTTTCTATTCAATCCATTTCAAAAGTTTTTACGCTGGCACGTCTTATCGAAGAGCAAGGGCCGAAAGTAGTAGCCGATAAAATTGGAGTTGATGCAACAGGTCTTCGTTTTAATTCGATCGTAGCAATTGAACTTCAAAAAGGAAAAGAAATTAATCCTTTGGTAAATCCAGGAGCAATTGCAGCAGTGAGTTTGGTAAAAGGAAATGACTCTGTGGCCAAGTGGAAGAATATTGTTGACACGCACAATGCTTTTGCAGGAACAAAATTGAAATTAAATATGCCAGTTTACATTAGCGAAGCAGGAGATAATTTACGAAATCAAGCTATTGCTCATTTGTTGTTAGCATACGGCCGTATGTATTTTGATCCAGTTCAGTCTACAGATGTTTATACCAAACAATGTGCTATTAATGTGAATGCAAAAGAACTGGCGGTTATGGCATCGACTTTAGCAAACGGAGGTGTAAACCCAGTTACAAAAGAAAAAGTAGTTTCACCAGAAACTTGTGCTTTTACAATGGGAATTATGTCTACAGCAGGTTTGTATGACGATTCTGGACAATGGCTGTATGCCGTTGGTCTGCCTGCAAAAAGTGGTGTTGGGGGAGGTCTTATTGCGGTTTGTCCCGGTAAATTCGGAATTGCAGTTATTTCGCCTCCGCTTAATGCCGCAGGAAATAGCGTAAAAGCTCAAAAAGCCATTTATGATATTGTCAAAGAACTTGGTGTAAATCCTTATATCGTTACGCCTAAAAAGTAAAGTCTTTCAAAAATTAAAAATTAAAAATTCAAAATTACGAATTAAGTCGAATCTAAGCCTTTAATGTATGCGCGCAAAATTAAAACTGAATTTGATACTGTCTCTTGTATGCATACAGTCTATTGTTTTATTTGGACAGAAAAAAAACGATTATTTATTTAATGATAGTCATTTTCACCTGACCAATTATATACAGGAAGGAATCTCCGTAGATCAATTCTTAGAAATTATGGGAAATAAGGCAGGACGTTCTACCTTATTCGGAATTCCGCTGCAGCAGCAGTGGTCCTATCAAAACTCGGGCAATTATAGTCCGACGTATTATTTGCAGACCGATGCTCCTTTGTACTATTACTCGTTTACAGATGCTTTTATTGCCATGCAGTATAAATCGCTTAGTAAAGAAAAACAGGCGCGTTTAGACCCAATGATTACAGGATTTAATCCGTCAGATATGTATGCGTACAAACACATCGAACGTGTGCTGCGAACTTTTCCAGGAGTTTTTACAGGAATTGGAGAATTTTCGATACATAAAGAATTTGTGTCTTCAAAAGTATCAGGCGAGGTGGCAAGTCTGACCAATCCGGCTTTAGACAGCATTATGGATTTTGCTGGAAAAGTAGGGCTGGTGGTTATCCTTCACAATGACATGGATATGCCAATGGCCAAACAAAAAACAGAACCTGTGTATTTGAGTGACATGAGAGATTTATTAAAACGTCATTCAAAAACAACAATAATCTGGGCGCACATCGGTTTGGGAAGAATTGTTTATCCAGCAGGATACGGAAACGATTCTACAACCGACAGACCGCCAAATCATGTCGATATTGTCGAAAACATATTGAACGATCCTGCTTATGCCAATGTCTATTTTGATATTTCTTGGGATGAGGTTGCCAAATACATTGTCGCATCACCAGAAATTATCAAGAGATGCGCCGAATTAATGGATAAATATCCCGACAGATTTTTGTTCGGAACGGATGTAGTTGCACCGCCAGACCAGAAGTTTTATATGGCTGTGTACGAAAAGTATCAGCCGCTTTGGAAAGCCCTTAAACCGGAAACAAGTGAAAAAATCAGAAAACAGAACTACATAAAGCTTTTTGATGATGCTCGTAAAAAAGTTCGGGCTTGGGAAAAAGCCAATGTAAAACAGTGATTTTTTATTTGTTGAGGTAAGTTATTCGCAAAATTTTAAAAGCCATTTATATGAAATTAAGATATCTCCTTTTGTTATTTGTATGCCATTTTTCTTGGGGACAAATTATGAATACAACCATGCCAGACAGCACCTTAACCAAAGACCCTGAAGAAGGGCATATTGGAGGCACTGGCTTTAAGCTAGCAGATGGCAAATATGGTTCAATGACCCTTTCTTTTTATGTTTTAGCTCGATATTTAAATCAGATGGGTATAGACGACAGTTATACCAATTATAAAGGAGAAGTTACTCCTATCGATCGAAGACAAGATCTTCAATTTCAAAAAGCTAACCTTTATTTTAGAGGCTGGGTTGCAGATCCCAAAATAAGATATACTGTTTTTGTTTGGACATCAAATGCCACTTTAGGACAAGGTGCGCAAATTGTTGTAGCAGGAAATTTACAGTATAAGTTTAATAAATATTTTGAATTAGGAATTGGTATTAATGGTCTGCCATCTGTTCGTTCTATTTTAGGACAATGGCCAGAATGGCTCCGATCAGATGCCAGACCAATTGCCGATGAATATTTCAGAGGTTCTTTTACAACAGGTATTTATGCTCAGGGACAAATTACAGACAATGTTTATTATAAAACAATGCTTGGTAATAACCTTAGTCAGTTGGGTGTAGATGCTGGTCAATTAGACAATAAAATGGACACTTGGAGTGGCGCAATTTGGTGGGTAACCAATAATTTTGGAAGAATTCCAACTTATGGCGATTACGAAAAACACGCTAGACCAGCTACAATTTTGGGAGGAGCTTTTACACGAAGCACCGAGAATCGCCAGTCACAGCCAGATACAGATGCTCCAGAAAACTCTCAAATCAGATTGTCTGATGGTACGGGGATTTTTGCTCTAAATGCTTTTGCTCCAAACACACAGGTAATCAATGCCAAATATCAGATGGCATCTTTTAATACCGGTGTTAAGTACAACGGCTATTCGCTTGACGCCGAAGCATTTTTTCGCTGGCTGTCAGATTTTGAAACATCAGGGGAAATTCCCGTAAGCAAACTTTTTGATTCTGGTTTTACAGTGCAAGGCTCTGCGATGCTAATAGATAAAAAACTGCAAGCTTACAGCACGTATTCTTATATCAATGGAGACTATGGAAAACCTTGGGAAGTAACCTTGGGCGTAAACTGGTTTCCGTTTAAAACCAAATTTTTCCGTATAAATCCAGAGGTAATGTATGAAAGCCATGCACCAGTTGGCTATTTAAGTTATCCGACACAAGTGGGATCAAAAGGAGTAATTGGAATGTTAAACGTTGAATTGAATTATTAAAAGCTATTTAAAAAAGACCTGTATTTACGAACATATTCTGACCTGTTTGTAAAAGGAAATAATCTTATAACAAAATGAAAATTAAATGTGTATGAAAAATAAAATAATTACAAGAGCGGTTCTCGCAGGATTTTGTGTTTTATTAGTTTCCTGCAATACAAAAAAGGACGAAAATGCTGTAGTTGACTTAAAACAGGTCAAGAAAGAAATTCAGGCAAAAGAAAATGAATATGCTGCAACATACAATGCTGGCCAGCTCAAAGAGATTGGCTATTATGCAGATGATGCCATTACTTTTTATCAAAACAGACCGCCAATTATTGGTAAAGATGCCAGATATGAATTTTTAAAATCTGATTTAGAAAACAATACTAATGTCATTTCATTTGAAACTAAAGAAGTTTTTGTTTCTAATGATGGTAATCAGGTAGTAGAAATAGGGTATTATAAAGTAACCGACTCTACAAATGTTCCAATTAATACTGGAAATTATATGAGCCTTTTCGAAAAAAGAAATGGCAAATATGTGTGCTTAAGAGATATGAGCGCTTCTGATGGATTGACAGAGTAATTAAAACTAAAAAAACTACAATTATGAAAAAACTACTATTTATACTTTCACTATCTTTTGGATTAAACGTTACAGCACAGAATGCTATGGATGAAATTAATTTGATCCAAGACCTTTACGGAAAATCGAAGACAGATGTTGTACATCAATATTTAGGTTTAACCGAAGCGCAAGAAGCCGCATTTAAGCCTATTTATGATAAATATGAAGTACAGCGTAAAGCTTTAAGTCAGGAGAAGATTAGAATTCTAGATGACTATGCAACCAATTATGCAACCTTGAGCGATGCTAAAGCGACAGAACTAACAGCGGCAAATTTAAAATACAATCAAGATTCTGATAAGCTGCTTGCCAAAACACATTCTAAACTGGCAAAAGCCATTGGCGGAATCAATGCAGCAAAATTTGTTCAGCTGGAGTTGTATTTGCAAGTAACCATACGAGCTGAAATTCAGGATGCTATTCCTTTTATTGGAGAATTGGATAAAACCAAAAAACACTAGACGATTTCTGGGTACAGAGTAGAAAGTATAGAAAATCATTTTCTACTCCGCTTATTAATATTTTATACTCTTACTATGATAAAGAAATTCACAAAATATTTGACAGTTGCATTAATCATGTCTGCCCAGCTTATTTTTAGCCAGTCTGATACTGATGCTAAAGAACTTGGACTTCCGGGAGATAATCTTGATTTGTATGCTGTGATGACTCTGTTTCAGAAATCAAAAACCATTGAGGAATTTGAAAAAAACCTGAATCTGGAGAAAACAGGAATTAATAACTTGGATTTGAATCTGGACAAAAAAGTAGACTTCATCAAAGTAATTACCAAGAAAAATGGTGACTCCTTTACATTTGTCCTTCAAGTTGCAGTAAACAAAAAAGAAAATCAAGACGTTGCCGTTATTTTAGTCGATAAGGACAAAAATGGCAAGGTAAAAATGCAAATTGTGGGCGATGAGCTATTATATGGAAAAGATTATGTTGTAGAACCTGTAACCAAATCATCACCAGCAAAAACAGCCAATCCAGGATATACAGGGAACGAACCCGTAGCTTCTGCACCAGCCGTAACAGCAGTTGTAGTAGAAACTGTGCCAATTGTACAATATGTCTATTCACCAGCGTATGTTCCGTATTATCCGCCTTATTACTACGGATTTTATCCTCCTTATTTTGCTGCTTTTACCGTAATGGCGGTAGGTATTTATCGTCATAACCATTATCACCATCATCATGGTTATCACGGTGGGCATTATCATGGCGGTAATAATGTATATATCAATAACAGAAACAATTTTAATAATTACAACAATAATAAAATGCGGTCTAATACAGTCCGAAACAATACTTCCAATAATCGATACAATACCAATCGCGGCGCATCTGCAAGCACACGGCCATCCGCAGGAAATACTGGCGCATCAGGAAGAACACGAAGCGCATCGCCAAGCGCTGGAACTTCTAATCTTAACAATAATAGAGGAAGTTCTTCAAACTCTAACTTTAACAGAGGCAGTTCTTCCAACTCCAATTTTAATCGAGGAGGAGGTTCATCCAGAGGAGCAAGCGCAGGACAGATGGGAGGCGGTTCTCGCAGCATGGGAGGCGGCGGCTTCGGTGGTGGAGGCGGAAGAAGAAGATAACCATAGTTTAAAGCAATCACATACAAACAGGTTTTATACTAACTTAATTATTAATGAAAATGAAAAGTAAAAAGAAATTATTAGTATGTCTTGGAGCATTCATTTCGCTCGTAAGTTGCCAGATCGAAGGTCCGGATAGCTATTCGGATTTAGACGTGGTGTATACCGACTATATCTCAGATTATGATTTTGCGGCCCAAGCCACATATGCTAGGCCTAACAAAATTGTTGTAGATGTTAAAATATCTCAAGGCGATACGACTTTTGTCTATATGGAAGATCAATATGCGACACCTATCTTCAATGCAATTGATCAGAATATGACAGCATTAGGCTGGTCAAAAGTAGATATTAGCGGCAATCCAGATGTATTGTTTACGCCTGCTTTTATGAAATCTACCACGGTATTCTATTCATATTGGTATGATTGGTGGTACGGAGGTTATTATCCGCCTTATTGGGGCTGGTACTATCCGCCTTATGTTTCGGTAAGTTCTTATACAACAGGAAATTTACTCATGACAATTTCTGACCCTTCAAATGTAGGGCCTGGCGGAGTTAGCCCCGCAGTCTGGGTATCTTCGGCTGCAGGTTTGGTAACTTGGAATTATGATGCTTCTCGAGTAATTAAAGGAATTAATCAGGCTTTTACGCAATCACCTTATCTTAAAACGAATTAAGCTATGAAAAAATTTATATTAAGCCTAATGCTATTAGGATCGATTAGTTTGAGCGCTCAGAATTCTGTGGTAAATGTAGCTTGGTCATTAGGATTTCCTACTGGTGATCTTTCAGATTATATAAGTGACGTGAGCGGACGCGGATTTTCTGTAAGTTATGCACGATTTGTAAAACCAGAGTTATCAGTTGGTTTTAGTTCAGGATGGAATGTTTTTCATAGCAGTCTTCCTTACGATACGTACACAGAAGGAACATCTTCTCTTTCTGGAAAACAATGGAGAACCAATAATGCGATTCCGATTTTGGCGAATGTGAATTATTATTTCAAGAAAAGTGATAAAATAAATTCATATGCAGGAATGGGAATTGGTATGGTTTACAACCGAAGAAATACAGACATGTATATTTATACGCTAGAAGAAGAATCCTGGAATTTTGCCTTGCAGCCCGAAATCGGTTTGGAATTCAAAATAGATTCTAAAGTAGCCTTAACCGCAGCTGGTAAGTATTATTACTGTTTTGAATCGGGAGAAATTCCTTATCCAACATCTTATTTTGCCCTCAATATTGGAGTATCATTCTTGGGTTGGTAAATGGCGTGAAATGCTTCATCAAAAAAATGCGTAAGTAAATTTGTTGCATACGCATTTTTAGTTTTTAAAACATTCCGTTAGGAATGTCGGGTCGGTAGAAAAAATAATGTCAGGTGTCCCTACAGGACACAACGTAAATCAATACATTTTTTTCTACCGACCAGATATTCCTACGGAATATAAGCGCTGTTATTATATCACATAACAAATTTTACAAACGCTTCAATATTTTTTACTGATGAAATGCAATTGTTGGAAATTATTAATGAAATGATAATCAAATCTAAGGTTGAGGTAAATTAAAATTTTTTGAATTCATCTTATTTTCTACATTTATGAAAAATTGTAGAATGTATAAAATGAAAAAAAATAGAATCTTATTTTGTGCTGTTTTCTTTGTAGCTTTTTTCAATTGTTTTGGACAATCAAAAGAAGCAAAACTGGATAGTTTATTTGGTGAAGCGCATAAGCAAAAAGTGTTTAACGGAAATGTTTTAATTGTTCAAAAAGGAAAAAAAATATACGAAAAAGCTTTTGGACAAGCAGATGCTAGCGGCGCAATTGAGTTAAATACAAAATACCGTTTTCATATTGGATCCATTGCCAAAGAGTTTAATGCTGTTGGCATTATGATGCTGAAAGAGCAAGGAAAATTAAAACTTGAAGATCCAATTTCTAAGTTTTTGCCAGAACTTCCTTCGTGGGCGGAAAAAATTAAAATCATTCATTTGTTGCAATACACAAGCGGACTTCCTCAAATAAAATGGAATCAGGTTAATCAAGATTCTGATAATATGGCCGAGTTGCAAAAAACGACTGCTCTAGATTTTGAGCCAGGAACAAAGTATGATTACAATAACAATAATGTATTTCTGCAAAGAAGAATTATAGAAAAAATAACCGGCATGCCTTTTAATTCTTTTGTAGTCAAAAAAATGCTTCAACCGATCGGAATAAAAAATGGCGTTGTTGATCCAACTGAAAATGAAAAGCTTTTTGCAAAGGCTTATAATAGCAACGGAAAACAGGATGTGATTAAATACAATATTTCAGGTTGGACGGCATTAAATATTGAAGATTTCTACAAATGGTCTGAAGCAATAAATAACTTTAAATTGATTTCGCCAGAATCAACTAAGGAACTTTTTGTTGCTTTTTCTAATGAAAGCCAAACGGGTCTTGGTGAAGGCAGAATGGAATCAGGAAAAGTAGTAAATCATATTCATGACGGAGCTGCTTCCAATTACCAAGCGTTATTAATTAGCAATCCAAACTTCACTATTATTTTAGAAACCAATAATAAGCAGAATAATTTGTATCCCATTAGTGCCTCAGTACAGTCCATACTCGAAGGAAAGCCCTATACGCTTATCTCAAAAACTACAAAAAACTAAATCTAGAAAATACAAAAGCTTCAGAGTTCTCTGAAGCTTTTTTAATATTTTAGAAGAAAGGAAATACTTAGAAATTAGTATTAATCTTTTTTGAACGATCTGCAATATAAGAGATTAACCAGATTACCTGTCCTTCTTTTACAAAGTAAATTTTCTTTGTTGCATAGTCTGGAATACTTTCAAGGCAAGTTAAAAGAATGTTGTTTGCCGAAATCAGGTATTTTTGGTCGTAAGTGCTTAAAACTCTCGCAGCTTCTTTGTTTGTTTTAGCAAGATTAGTAAACTTACTGAAATTGTTTTTAAGAATAGCGTCATAATCGATAACATCCTGAAGAGTTAAAGCCACATAATGAGGTTTATTAGCATTTTCGTCAAAAAATAGAGTTGAAAATGCCCAAACAGCTCCACCAGATAAGTACAATTTATCTTTTTTTGCTAAAGGAGGATTCGCATCAAACAATTCTTTAGTTTTTTTACGTAGAATTACATTGTAATCAAAAGATTTTTCCTGATAAGTCGACATATCGTTTACCTGACTTTTATTTACCACTGTTTTTTCTACAGCATCAGTAAGCGTCATGGTTCCGAAACTAAGTTCTAAAGGAATAAATTCTAATTTACCGTCTTTAAGTTCGTCAATATAACCTCCTTTTGTAGTTTGAGCACCAATATCAAGAAGGAAGGCAGTAGCGAAATCAACAGGTGGAATAGCGCCTTTTACAAGTGTTTTTGCTTCTTCGTTAACTTCTAAAACCTCTAATTGTTTTCCAGTTAAAAGAGCAATTTTGTTTTTAAGAACATCCAAGTTACGAGCAGATGAAAAAACAGGAGCAGCTACCAAAAAAATGTTTTCTTCAAGAAGTTTATTCTCAGCTCTAATTTTCTGCAATTGGTTTGTAACTGTAACAGTAGTTCTGGTAATGTCTTCTGCAGTAAGCTCACCATTAGCAGTAATATGGTCAGCAAATGGAATTCTCTCAGTCCAAAAAGATAGGATTTTATAATCAGCTTTTCTGATATTACTTACTTCAATAACAGAAACTTTTATAGCTCTACGTCCGATTTCGATTCCAGCGTAGACATTTTTTTGAGAGAATGAATTAACAGAAAAAAATAAAGTTAAAAGAGTAAAAAATAAAATTAGGGGGTTGTGTTTGTTTTGCATTGTATTGATTTGCGGTTATAATATAATTAAAGTATGTTCTAATGTTTAGTGGGCTTAAATGAATATGCGATCAAACCTATAATAACGAGGAACAAAACCTACGAATTTTAAAGCTGCGAATTTATGAAAAATAGCTGCTAATAGAAAGCCCGGAAGTAAGAAAAAAATATTTTAACACCCGAAAAAGCTAGTTCAGATGCAAAATATTGAAAATTTTGGTCGAAAATCGAAGATTTATAGTGTAAAATTGTGGGTGAGGATAGTTTTGATGGAATGAGAGAGAAATATTAAATTTCAATCGTGTTTAACAATTTCAAAATAAAGCTCAGGCAGAATTATTTTGATTTCCTGTGAAGTTTCTTCTTTAAGCCAGTACAACATGAAATTCACTTTCGCACTTTTTAGCTCATAGTTTTTTGATTTCATTATCTCAATTTTCTCGATGAAATGCTTTGAGAATTTCAATACAGATTGGCCGCTCCTATTTAAGCATTCATTGCCGTCAACATATAGCATTTCTCCACATGATAGTTGGGAAACCAACATCTGTCTATTAATAAAGTAATCTAACCAGATATCTTTGAAAGTAGCGTGTATGGCAATTTTATCAGGTGGGTTGTAAATTTCATAATCGTTTATTCGTTCAATGTTTTCTGCAGCTAAATAGTTGAGATAGTCTGCATTGAGATGAATATTTAAATTTCGTTTAGCTCTAGTCATGGCTACGTATAGCTGTCGTTTTGCTTCATCTATCGTCATATTAAAGCTCTCTAGCAAAAGGAATACATTGTCAAACTCTTTTCCTTTAGCTTTATGAATGGTTGATACAAAAATTGTTTCGCCATTTTCATTATAAAAATCCTCCAGCCTCGATTCCCGAATTAAAACTTCTAAATCAGATTTGTACTTTCTATTCGGATTAGTGGTTTCAAAATCTTTGATAATATTTTCGCAAATCTCTAGTTTATTGCTGTTTCGGAAAGTGTTATTTAGCTCTTTTATAGCGTGATTCCAAACTTCATCACTAATCATGTAAATATCAGGTCCGCAATCTACTTTGCTCAATAAAAACCGAACTTCAACAAGATTATTTAAACTAAAATTATCATTAGATTGTATTAGTTTTGCCTTCAAGTTGTTCTTTAAAAGCAGTCCCGTGACTTTTACAGCCTCTTCGTTAGTTTTTGTAATTACACATGTAGTCCCCGAAAGATCTTCATTGACTATATCTTTTACAAGAGGCATAATAAGATTATTACCTTGATAATTTACAATCTTAATTTTTCCATTATCGCTTTGATTCGCAATAATAGGTGTTTCTTTTAGCCGGTGTCGGATCTGTTGCACAAATTGATTCGAAAATTCAACCAGATTTCTTTTACTGCGATAATTTTCGACTAATTCGTGTTTCATCGCTTTGTTGTCGTAAATGAACTGTTCAAGATATTTAGCACTCGCGCCTCTAAACTCGTAAATATTTTGGTCGTCATCTCCCACTGCAATAACTCTCATTTCTTCATTTTGTTCCATGAGTGCGTTTACAAGAGCGAACTCTTCGGCATTCATATCTTGGGCTTCGTCGATAACTAAAACGGTCTTGGTAATTTTATTAGCCTCAACATCGCCGTTTTTGATTTTTTCAACGGTAAGGTTTAAAATGTCTGTCGATTTTTCTAAAGACCCTACTTTTCCTAAAAGATCAAAACAGTAAGAATGGAATGTTTTAATTTCTATGAAGTTTGCCGCATTGCCAATTAGATTTAATAAACGCTTTTTAAATTCGATAGCAGCAGCTCTTGAAAATGTAAGCATTAATAATTGCTCATGCTTCACGTCTTCCATTAATAGCAGAGAAGCCAGTTTATGTACCAAAACTTTTGTTTTTCCGCTCCCTGGACCGGCGGCAACAACTATATGCTGTGTTTCGTTATCTTTTATGATTTTTAATTGGGTTGGTGAAAGTTCCCCGAATAACTGTTTGAACTTTGCAGGAGTTATATTCCGTCTAATTTCATTTTGTCTTTCACTGCCTTTAAAATATTTGTTTAAAAAAGAGCTGTAATTAAGCTGGAAATAGTCTTCAACAAACTGAAGCGCATTTTTATAATCGTCAATCATTCTTTGAGCATATTCGCCCACTATATGAATTTGCTGTACTTTGTTTTCGTAAAATTGATTGAGCTTTTGGTAATCGTCTTTCGTATATCGTTTTTTATTATCTTGTTCAGTTCGCTCGATGGTTAAAGCATTATAAACAACAAGAAAACCGCCTTCTATTTTTATTGCCTCGATTCGCGACAGATAGAATAATGTGTCTTCGATATCATAAATATTTATTTCTTTTTTAAAAAGATTTGAGCTGTTTTCATAAGCAGACTTTAGTTCGTGTACTGAAAACTCTACCAAAACTTCATCTTTGTCTGCTTGCTCTTTTACTGATTCAGGACTAGTTTTATCAAAAAGGAATTCAATAATAAATTTCGAAAGTTCGTGGCGTATTTCAAGCTTATCGCTTAATTGTTTTTTGCCTTGGAGGTACAGAACAGCAATATGATTTTTAGAGTGTTCTAAGTTTTTTCTTTTAATCCAGTTTTTAATACACCAAAAATTAATTATCATTTTTAGTTTACTGGTATTTGTGTCCGAACACCCATAATTTTCGGCATTTTCATTTAATTCTTTCAAATGAAAAATACTTTCTTCTTCTTTAAAAGCCGAGAGTAAAAAATTTTCAATTTTGCTGTATGATTCTATAATAGCAAGAGAACGGTTTTTATGGTCTGAGTTCTTTATAAATGCTGTCAGATCTTTCGCATCAGCGAGAATATTTTCTTCACGCAATAGGCTTATTATATTGATGACTTCTTCTTTTATAATGCCTAAATGATCGCTAATATAATCTACTCTCGATTCAGGAGTTTCGTTGTTGGTCTCTTTTCTGCTTTTACTTGAAAAGAGCTTCTTTATAATCCGTATGCCTTGCTCTTTCTGCTTTTCTTCAAATTTTTTAGAAGCGTTTATTTTTTCAATAGCTTCCTGAGCATTTTCAGATAAGATACTGCTGGCAAAGATCCTTGGCATATTCTGTCCGCGTTTTAGATATCCCGCATCTTCCAAGGCAGCTATTGCTGTTGTTACACGTGTTTCAATTTCGGCCATATTATCGTCCCAACCTGCTTTTCGGGCAATTTCCAACGCAGAATTGGATACTTTCGATCGCAATCTTGTGATGTCTTTTATTGCTTTCCAAACCTGCTGGATTTCTTTTATAGAAAGTTTGGTCTGGTTTAGAAGAATGAAGTGCTTACTAAGATCTTCTTCGTTAAATAAGACAAAACAATCACCCGTAATATTTTCATCCCGACCTGCACGCCCAGCTTCCTGAACATAGTTTTCAAGTGAATCAGAGATTTCATAATGAATAACTAAACCGACATCTTTTTTATCTACACCCATGCCAAATGCAGAAGTGGCTACCATAATTTGTGTCTCGCCATTTAAAAAAGCATTCTGGTTTTCGGTCTTCTCCCTTTTATCCATTTTGCCATGGTATGGTCTGGCATTAAAACCGTCTTTTACTAATTGCTCAGAAAGCTTATAGGCTTTGTATGTTCGGGATACATAGATAATTGTGGGACGGTTTTTCTCCTCAATTAAATCTCTAACGGACAAATATTTTTCATCTTCATTTTGCTTTTTAAAAACTCTGTACTGAAGATTAGTCCGTGATGCTTTTGAAGTGAATATTTCAAGATCCAATGATAGCTTTTCGCGAAAGTAATCCCGGATGTCTTCAATTACTTTTTGTTTGGCTGTCGCAGTAAAGCAGGATACGGGTATGCTTTCTTCAAGATTTTTATATTCTTGAATTAATTTTATAAAATCGCCAATGTACAGATAGTCGACTCTGAAATCTTGTCCCCATGATGAAAAACAATGAGCCTCATCAATTACAAAACGGGCTACTTTTCTCCCTAGAATCAATTTTTCAATCGTTCTTGATCTTAGTGATTCAGGTGATATATAGAGTATTGAAGAAGATCCATTTTCAATTCTTTCAAATGATTTAGCTCTTTCAATCGGGTCTAATAATCCGTTAATAGTAACCGCCTCAGTTATTCCGTTTTTTTCAAGATTGTCAACCTGATCCTTCATTAAGGATTGGAGGGGAGAAATTACAATGGTTAAGCCTTTGGTGTTTTCTGCGCTCATAAGTGCCGGAACCTGAAATGTAATTGATTTTCCTCCTCCCGTTGGAAAAACAGCCAATATCGACTTATTATTAACAGCTGCCTTCACAGCCTTTTCTTGAAGTGGTTCACCACCATAGGCACGGTATGAATCAAAACCGAAGAATTTTTTTAACCCTTTATGAATGTCAAGTGCATTATTACAATATCTGCATCCTTCTATACAAGGTTTGCTCCGTAATAATAACATAATGCGTTCCACCTCGGGGTAGTTTTTAAGCACCCAAGGAGGAGTAATGGAGTGAACATTTTTATGGATTATAAATGAATTAATAAGTGAAAGGCAATAGGCTAATTCAATCGGATTTTCGGATATTATTTTGGTTAAATCTGAATGGTCACAAATTTCGTGATGAAACTTTAATCTAATCTGCGCCTCAGCATCACAGTTAAATTTGATGTAATTTATAAACTGAAAAAAAGCTCCGAACTCTTTTGTGTGGTTTAAGAGGGAATAAAGTATCTCTTTAAGGGTTTCGTCAATTTGCCAAAAAGCAGCAACTTCACTATTGAACAAAACTTGTGCTTTAATTGAATCGTTTAAAGGATTGTTTAGTTCTTCTGTCTGAAGCTTGTCGTCCTTTACGAGTGAATGGTAAGGTTTTGTTGGAAATAATAAAGGAGACAAGTGTAAAGTATCAATGATATTTAAAGGGTTGATGCCAGCATCATTAATTATTTTTCCAATGTATTTAATATCGTGGTTTAAAATATTGTGCCCACAGATATATTTACTTCCTTTTAGAAACTGAGTAAACTCTCCTAAAGAAGCATCGTGAAAACGATTACCGTCTGCTTTAATTGCACCTATATCAAGGATTTTACCTGTTACCGATTCGATTTCGGTATCTATAAATGTAATTAATCGGTCATTATTTTGTCTGTCTATTACCATTAAACGCAACAAGATTATGTTATGGTTTTCTGTTAAGAGTATATGGGCAAATATTTAAATGTGAGGATGATATGTAGCTAATTTAGTATTTAATTTCTAAAATCGAAACACTTTTGTTAAATAAGCTTTTTTGTGTTAAATAGGAGAGGGTGATAGATGTGGGTTTTTGGTGACAATAAAAAAAGCCTCAGATTTCTCTGAAGCTTGCCTTAGGAGCGGGAAGCATTCAAATCTAACCCATTTTTGGGAGATTTTATGAAGTTATAATAGTGTAGTTTAATTTTGATATTATTGTTTGTTGCTTTATTGGTAAATGAAAAAATCATCTACTTTTGAGTAATAATAATTTTAAAGCTAAAAATGAAAAATATTTTTTTAATATCAATAGTTGTATTTCTTACTTCATTTAAATCTACTGAGTCAGATTCATATTTGAATTTTGATTATGAGGTGAAATATTTAATTAATAAAAGCGAATGTTCTGTTTTTATTTGTAAAACAAATCCAAACGATTTTTTTATAATTTACGATAAATCGTATTTGTTTGATCTTTTGCGAAATGATAACTTATTTAAAATAAGTTTCACTAAAAATGAAATTGATTATGATTTGTCTAAATATAAGCCATCATCAAAAAATGTATTTACTGAAATAGTTGAAACTAAAGAGACAAAAAATGTTGGAGGAATAGTTTGTACTAAATTTATCGGGGAGATAGAATCTAGAGATTTTCACACCGTTGAAGTTTTTATTGCAAAAAACAATAAAATCAACAACGTTAATTTTTTAACCATTCAGGGATTTAAAGTTAATTCTGAGGTTAAAGGTCTGATTGTAGAAATAAATAAGGTAAATAATAAAACGAAAGAAGTTAAATCGGATTTATCTCTAAAGGATTTTACGAAAAATGAAAAATCTTTAAAAATTGATGATGAGATATTAAATAAAATGGTCTATAAAATTAAAGTAGATTCTGAATTGCTTAAAAGAAAATGGGATAAAGAAATAAGCGGTGGTAATAATGGTGTTTCTATTTCTGTTGGAGATGCTATTGCTCTCAATGACGATGCTTCGGGTAATAAAAATCAATTAATATCTAGAAATAAGAGTGATGAAAATAAACAGAAGTACATAAATATTGCTGAACGAAATCATAAATATTTTAAGTTTAAAGATGGAAATTGGGATAAGTATGTTGCAGCCAATTTTAAGTTTACAACAAAACAACCTAGTGGATCCACTTATAATTTTAAAGCATATTGTACAATTTCTAAAGATGGAATTATTACAAAAATTACTGATGTTCAGCCAGAAGAATATAAGGAAGAGTATACTGATTTTTTAAACTCTGTAAAAAATAAGTGGTTTCCAGATGAAGAGTATGGAGAAAAAGTTGAAAGCTCGTATTATATTTTAGCAAGAATTGTTAAATAAAATGATTAGGTACGTTTTCAAATTTATCCTTGAAAAAAAATGAATACAAATAAAAAAGCTCCAGATTTCTCCGAAGCTTTAATTAGTAGCGGAAACAGGACTCGAACCTGTGTCCGCTGCGGCGGATATGAGTCCGACGATTATAATTGAGAAATAAGATTTTTGATGAATTCTCTTCCAATTCCAGTCTTCAAATACTTTTCTCTTTTCATTGCTTCGGTTTTTGAATTAAAGAATTCTACATAAATTACTTTCCAAGGTCTAAATTTTATTGTAAATCCTAAAATATTATGAGATTTAAATCTTTCAATTAAATTAGAGGTAAAGCCAGTATAATTCTTATTGAATTTTTCTGAATAAAGAATATACACAACAAATTCATCCATAAAGCAGTTGTAAAAAAAAAACACCACTTTGTTTAAAGTGGTGTTTTTATTAGTAGCGGGAACAGGACTCGAACCTGTGACCTTCGGGTTATGAGCCCGACGAGCTGCCTACTGCTCTATCCCGCGATGTTTCGGGTGCAAAGATACGCCGATTTTTTAGAAATCCAACGAAAACTTAAAAAAATGTTTTATTTTCTGTATTGACTTGATATGACTACCTTTGCAAAATAAATAAAGCAAAAAATGTCACATAAAGCAGGTTTCGTAAATATTATCGGAAATCCAAATGTTGGAAAATCAACATTGATGAACGCTTTCGTTGGAGAACGATTGTCTATCATTACATCAAAAGCACAAACTACACGTCATAGAATTCTTGGAATTGTAAACGGAGAAGACTTTCAATTGGTCTTGTCGGATACTCCTGGAATCATCAAACCGGCATACGAAATGCAGGAATCGATGATGAACTTTGTAAAATCGGCTTTTGAAGATGCTGACATTTTAATCTACATGGTCGAAATAGGCGAGCAGGATTTAAAAGACGAAGCTTTCTTTAATAAAATTATTCATGCTAAAATTCCAGTTTTATTACTTTTAAATAAAATTGACAATTCAAATCAAGAACAATTAGAAGAGCAAGTTTCTTTTTGGAAAGAAAAAGTGCCAAACGCAGAGATTTTTCCAATTTCGGCTTTGCAGAATTTCAATGTTCCAGAAGTTTTTGGAAGAATTATCGAATTATTGCCAGAATCTCCAGCTTATTATCCTAAAGATCAATTAACTGATAAGCCAGAGCGTTTCTTTGTAAACGAAACCATTCGCGAGAAAATCTTATTGAATTACAGTAAAGAAATTCCGTATGCGGTTGAAATCGTAACAGAAGAATTCTTCGAAGATGAAAAAATTATCAGAATCCGTTCTGTAATTATGGTGGAGCGCGAGACGCAAAAAGGAATCATTATCGGACATAAAGGTGCTGCTTTGAAAAAAGTTGGAACCGAGGCTCGTGCCGATTTAGAGAAATTCTTCGGAAAACAAATTCACATTGAACTGTATGTAAAAGTGAATAAAAATTGGAGAAGCAATGCTAATATGCTGAAACGTTTCGGGTACAATCAGTAATTTTTGTTTAATCGGTTAATCGTTGATTTGTTTAATCGTGAAAACAAAAATGTTATTGAAACCGAGGTGCCCTAGCCCAGATGGAAACGGCATCCTTTTGTGGTGGGGTTCACCACAAAAGATATAGTGGACAGCTGGAAATAGCTCCTGAAAATAGCAAGAAATACAATAAAAAACTTAGGTACTTAGAATCTTAGCGACTTAGTCACTTTTTTAACTACCTTTGCAAAAAATTAAAACAAAGCATTTTGGATTGCAAGTGATTAGATTTTTAATTCTTTAAAAATCTAAAATCTGAAATCTAAGATCTAAAATTTACAAAAATGAGTAATAACATTGTTGCGATAGTAGGAAGACCTAATGTGGGGAAATCGACCCTGTTTAATAGGCTGATACAAAGAAGAGAAGCTATTGTAGATTCTGTATCTGGGGTTACCCGTGATAGAAACTATGGTAAAAGCGAGTGGAACGGAAAAGAGTTTTCTGTCATTGATACAGGTGGATACGTTCGAGGGTCTGATGACGTTTTCGAAGGTGAAATCCGTAAACAGGTAGAACTTGCTATCGACGAAGCCGATGTTATTATTTTTGTTGTTGACGTTGAAGAAGGAATTACGCCAATGGATGAAACCGTTGCAAAATTGCTTCGTAAAGTCACAAAACCCGTTTTATTGGCTGTAAATAAGGTTGATAACGCAATGCGTGAAAAAGACGCTGTAGAGTTTTACAATCTTGGTTTAGGCGAATATTTTACTTTCGCAAGTATTTCAGGAAGTGGAACTGGGGATTTATTAGATGCATTAATTGAGGCTTTCCCAGAGAAACCTGAAGTTGAGGTTAAAGAAGATTTGCCTCGTTTTGCAGTTGTAGGACGACCAAATGCTGGAAAATCTAGTTTTATCAATGCCTTGATTGGTAAGGATCGTTATATTGTAACGGATATTGCTGGAACAACTCGTGATGCAATTGATACTAAATTTGACCGTTTTGGTTTCGAATTTAACTTAGTTGACACTGCGGGAATTCGTCGTAAAGCAAAAGTAAAAGAAGATTTAGAATTTTATTCTGTAATGCGTTCTGTGAGAGCAATTGAGCATGCAGATATCTGTATATTGGTTATTGATGCAACTCGCGGATTTGAAGGTCAGGATCAGAGTATTTTCTGGTTGGCTGAGAAAAACCGTAAAGGGGTTGTGATCTTGGTAAATAAGTGGGACTTGGTAGAAAAAGATACCATGTCGACTCGTGATTACGAAGAGAAAATCAAAAAAGAATTGATGCCTTTTACCGATGTGCCAATTTTATTCGTTTCTGCTTTAACAAAACAACGTTTATTGAAAGCGCTGGAAGCTACAGTTCAAGTTTTTGAAAACAGAAAACAAAGAATTGCTACTTCAAAATTCAACGAATATATGTTGAAAGTGATTGAAGCATATCCGCCGCCAGCGACAAAAGGAAAATATGTTAAGATTAAATATTGCATGCAATTGCCAACTCAAACACCTCAGTTTGTGTTTTTTGCTAATATGCCACAATATGTTAAAGAACCATATAAAAGGTATTTAGAAAATAAAATTAGAGAAAAGTGGGATTTTGCAGGAGTTCCAATCGATATTTATATTAGAGAAAAATAAAAATTAATCCCCTTGATAGGGGATTTTTTTATGATTTACGTCTACATAATTAAAAGATCAATTCTGTATTGGCATTATATTTGAATAAATGTAAAAAACACAATTAAACCTTTTGCGTTTTTTTGAGTCTTATTGATCTAACTAACCTAATTTTATGACCAAGATTTATTCATTTTTATTGTTTTTAGCTTTTGTTTACTCGGCAAATGCCCAAAATAATATTGTTATTAAAGGAACTGTAGTAGATATTAATTCACAGCTTCCGCTTGAACTTGCAACCGTTTATTTTACAGCCGTAAAAGATTCTACCATTATCGAATATGCTACGACTGATAAAAACGGAAATTTTATTATCAATACAAAAAAGTATGATAAACCCGTTTTCTTAAAAGTAAATTATACTGGTTATCAAACTTATTATGAAGAACAAAAAGGACTTACAGAAAGTAAAGACTTTGGTAAATTGTACATGCTTGAAAATGCAAATGTCTTAAATGAAGTCGTAATTAAAAGCGAAGCACCGCCAATTACCATTAAAAAAGATACTTTAGAGTTTAATGCAGGTTCTTATAAAGTTCGTCCAGATTCAAACGTGGAAACTTTACTAAAACAGCTTCCCGGATTTGATGTCGATAATACGGGGAAAATTACCGTAAATGGGCGAGAAGTCAATCAGGTTTTAGTCAATGGAAAAGCATTTTTTGACAAAGATGGAGCCATTGCCATTAAAAACCTTCCTGCCGATATTATTAAAAAAGTTCAGGTTTCTGATTTCAAAACTAGAAAAGAAGAGCTCGCCAAACAAGAATCGACTTCCGATTATTCGAGTATAAATATTACAATTGACGAAAAGAAAAACAAAGGATATTTTGGAAAAGTCCTTGGAGGCTATGGCTCTGACGAACGCTACGAAAGCAGTTTGATGATGAATTTCTTCAAAAACAAACAAAAAATTAGCGTTTTGGCTTCTTCGAATAATATCAACTCAACCGGATTTTCTATGGATGAAGTTTTCGATAATATGGGAGGCGGAAGAAACGCTAGAGGAGGTAATCAAGGCGCGAGCAGTGGTGGAAAAGGTATTACACAATCTACTTTGGCTGGAATTAATTATTCTGATGATTGGTCAAAGGATTTGGAGTTTATGAGCAGTTATAATTTTACAAATGCGGTTACTAAAAACGACAGCAAATCCAATCAGCTTAGTTTATTGCCAAGCGGAAATATTTTAACTGAAGCAGATTCTAAAACTAGAAACGAAAATACAGGGAACAAAGTCAATTTTGAATTAGAATACAAAATAGATCCTACGATGCAGATTGTTTTTGCTCCTAAATTGAATGTGTCTGAATCAAATAGCAATTCTTCTTCTTCAAGTTTTTCTGAAAATGAAAATGGCGAAGCATTGAACGAAAGTACGGCAACATCGCACAATGAAAGTTCGAATACTAGTTTTGCGAATAGTATTAATTTCAATAAAATTTTCGAAAAAAAATCTCGAAATTTAAGTGTGGTTTTTAACAACAATAACACTAAAAATGATTCGAACGGAATTAATATTTCGGAAACTATTTTTTATCAGGATGCAAAACCAAATGATGAAAGAAATCAGAACGCAAAAAATACTTCAAAAAGTGATGCTTATTCGCTTGACGTAGAATATACAGAGCCAATTACAGATTCGCTACGAGTACGTTTTGGAACCGATTTTGACTGGCAAAGTTCGATGAATGATCAAAAAACTTTTAATTATAACGAGACATCTCAGGATTATTCCGATTTAAACTTGTTGTTGACCAATTATACCACATCCAAACAAAATTCGATTACGCCGAAAGTGGGTATTACTTGGCAGAAAAGTAAATTTACGCTTAATCTAAATTCGAGAACATCAATTGTAGAGTTTGATAATCATTCTTTTTACTTAAATCAAGCAACTGATTTGAATAAAAGATACATGCTTCCGTACGGAACGGCGCAGCTTCGCTATAAATTTGACCGTTCTCGAAATCTAACTTTTAAATACGATTATTCCAATGCGCTTCCGTCGGCTACTCAATTAATGCCAGTTGCAGATTTAAATAATCCGCTGAATAGCGTAATTGGTAATCCGAACTTAAATCCAATAGAGAAAAATACTGCGGGTATAGATTTTAAAAATTTTGATTTTAGAACGCGTTCTGGATATAGTTTATTCCTTAAAGGAGATTACTATAATAATGATATTGTTTCGACTTCTATTTATGATGAAAGTGGAAAAAGAAATACGACGTATGTAAATATTTCGGGGACATATTCGGCTTCGGTTGGAGGAAACTGGAATCAGCAGATTAAAAAAGATGCACATACACTTCGCTATGGTTTGCGTTTTAGCGGTAACTATAATTTTGACAAAGGATTTACAAATGCGGTTCTTTATAACGCAAAATCAGTTGTAATTACACCAAGCGTTTATGCTTCTTATGATTATGGAGAAGTGCTTTCGATTGCACCATCTTATAGTTTATCATACAATGAAACGAGATACGAGAACTTTTCTAGAGATGCGACTTCAAACGTAATTCATAGAATTAATCTGCAAACTACTTCTTATTGGCCAGCTAATTTGATTTTCGGAAATGATTTTGGATATACGTATAATTCAAACATCTCAGACGATTTCAAAAAGGATTTCTTCCTTTGGAACACCAGTTTGTCTTACGGGTTTTTGGATAAAAAATTATACGCAAAAGTGAAAGTGTATGATGTTTTAAACCAGAATCAAAGTGCAACAAGAACTATCTCGCCAACTTCTATCCGTGATGAAGAAAACACAGTTTTAAAACGATATGTCATGTTTTCTCTAGCGTATAAAATTGGAAACTTTGCAGACAGTAAAAAAGGGAGAAAGCAAAGAGGAGCGTGATTTTTTTGAGTGACAAAGGCTCAGAGTGACAAAGTTACAAAGATTGTAAAAATGCCGATCAAATTAAATTTGATCGGCATTTTTATATAACTCATAACTCATAACTCATAATTTATAATTTTCTCCGGTTAATCCTGTGGTAAACCGTAAACCTGATAATATCACGATCATAAAAATCTACACCGCTTGCGCGTCGTTGAAAGTTTTTTAAATAACCCAATTCCAAACCAAGATTTGGATTAAAATGATAACGTAATGCAACATAAAAACGATTTTGATCAAAAGTATTTCTTCGGTTGTCTTTTCCGGAATTGAATAAAATTTCGTCAGAAATGGTTCCTTTTACGCTTCTGCCTTCTTTTTCCCAAAGCGTAAACATAGATTGCAAACGGTATCTAAATCGGAACGCATAAGAGAATTCATCAAGAAGTCCGTTTTTATCTGCTTTTTGAATAAAACGTTCTTCTAGCTGAAAACGGTTATGAAACGTAATTTTGGCAACATCATTAATCAAAGTGATGTCTTGCTGGCCTCGATATTCGGGAACAGAATAATCCGGATCAACGTTCGGATTCTGAGTATTTACGCTGAAAAAAGCAAATCCAGCGCCTAAATCTATCATTTTATTTGCTCTGTATCGAGCCTGAGATCTAATGACAAAAAGGTTTTCGTGAACTGGATTTACAAAACTTCTATTGTCAAATTCAGAATGAAGCGACCATTTTTCAGACAGAGGAAAAATATTATAATATCGAATCCAAGTCAGGGTCTGCTGGTCGATATTTTTTTGGTTTTGCCCTATAATTAACTGGCAAGTCAATATTATAAAAAAAAGAAATCTAAAAGTTAGGTTCAATTGCTATAAATTCAGGTCGCGAATTTATACAAATGATCTCATTCTTAAATTATTTTAAAATCTGTTTTACAATTTTTTTTGTGAAAATAAAAAACGAGACACATTCTAAAATGCATCTCGTTTTTAATACTAAAACTAACTAACCTAACCGTTACAAAGAGTACTTAAATGTAACTCCGTAAGTTCTTTGATCACCAAGAACTCCAGCATATTGCCCTGTGTTACCACTAGCAGGCAATAATTGCTCATAGTAATCTTTATTGAAAAGGTTTCTTCCCCAAAACTGAATAGACAAACCTTGCGAAGCACGGAAACCTAAACGAGCATTAAAGATGGCATAACCTTGAACTACTAAATATTTTGAAGCTGAAGGACTTGAAGAAAATTCAGAACGAGCATATCCATCAGCGGCAAAGAAAATTTTTCCAGCATTACCAAAGAATCTTGCATTATCTGAAAGCTCACCGCCAAGTGATCCTGCCCATCTTGAAGCTCCTGGCAAAGCACTTCCAGAAACGTCTTTATAAGCGACCTGAACTCCGTCAACAGTAAGTCCAGTATCTTCTAAAGGAAGTGGCGCATTTGTAAATTTCACATATTTACCATCTGTATAAGTAGCTGCACCATTTATAGTTACATGTGAGCTGATAACAAAGCTTGCATCCAATTCTGCACCTCTCACACGTACTTTATCAGCATTGGCAAGATAACCACGGTTTACACCTAATTCAGCTGCCTGTACGTTAGTTTGGAAATCTTTGATATCGGTATTAAAGAACGTCAAGTTGAAGATTGAGTTTTTAAATGGAGATGTTTTTACTCCAATTTCATAATGATTCACTTTTTCTGGTTTTACTACTGCAAGTTCAGTCATTGGCTGACCTGCTGAGTTTGATGGAAGACCAGCTACGTTAACTCCAACTGGTTTGTAACTTTTAGCATAAGTAGCATAAACATTGATTTTGTCTGATGCTTTGTAAGTAAGCGTTAAGTTTCCAGAAAAGTCTGTGTTATCTGTATCAGAATCAAATGCTTGGTCTGAATAAACTGATTTTTTCAAAGCCAATAAAGCAGGATCCGTTGTCTGAAGACCTCCGTAAGTTTTACGAGAATAACTAGCATCTTTTTTGTCGAAATTATATCTCAAACCTGGCAAAATGTGGAATCTATTTGTAACAGCCCAATCGATTTGACCAAACACTGCCGCACTCGAAGCTCTAATTCTTGCGTCAGTATGAATTCCGTAACCTTCAAAAAGACCTGGAGTTTTCCATAACGGACTTGTTGAACTTTGAGAAAATCTCCATTGTGCATTTCCAGATTCTTCTGTTCCGTCTGTTTGAGAAGTTTGGTCTATAAAGAATACCCCGGCAACACCACTAATTTTTGATGTTAATTGTCCTGCATAACGAACCTCTTGTGTAATCTGTGTCTGTCTTGTCGGATTTTGAGATTTAGCCAAAACTTGTAATCCTGTGAAATCCCTATCATTTGATGGATCCCAGTTCCAGAAACGCCAAGCTGTTGTAGAGGTAAGTGTTCCTCCTCCGATTTTTGTATCAATATTTAATGAAATACCTCCTAAATCTTGTCCAGAACGCCAAGGAGTATCATGATCAATTTTACGATCAAAAGCATTTAAACTTGGCAATTGATAATTTAAATCTTTAATAATAGCATCAAACTGACGGTATGCAGCCCTTTTAGTAGGGGCAACACCAGCAACAACCTGCGCATATCCGTCAGGACGCTGTGTGGTAAGATCACCTGCAAAAGTGATATTTGTATTTTCTGTTGGAGTCCATAATAATTGTCCTCTAAAACCTTGATTATTTAAAGTATTGGTTGGTCTTCCTGTAACAACATTGTCAATTAAACCATCACGCTGTGTGCCTGAGAACGATAAACGACCTGCTACTTTTTTTCCTAATGCTCCAGTAACAGAAGCCTTAGCTTGTAAAAAAGCATAATTTCCGTAGCTAAGTTCGAAATCGGCACCTGTTGTAAAACTTGGTTTACGAGACGTAATATTAAAAGCTCCAGAAGTAGTATTTTTTCCAAACAAAGAACCTTGTGGTCCACGCAATACTTCGATTTGTTCTACGTCGATAAAATCTAAAGTAGTTGCTGCTGGACGCGCGTAGTAAACACCGTCAACATAAAAACCAACTCCAGGATCGATACCATCATTTGTAAGTCCGAATGGCGAACCTAAACTTCTAATGTTGATTCCTGTATTTCTTGGGTTAGAAGAATACAATTGAACAGAAGGAACCAATTCTTTAATACGGTTAACATTAAACGCTCCCGCTGCTTCTGCTTGTTTTCCTGTAACAACAGAAACGGCAATGGGCACATCTTGTACTTTTTCGATTCTTCTTCTTGAAGAAACTACTACTTCTACAAGTTTGTTTTCTTCACGTAAACTCACCAATAGTGGTGAAGCCGGAATAGCTGTAATTTCAAGCTCAGTTGTATTATAACCAATGTACTGAACCAAAAGGGTAAGTGGTAATTTTCCTTGTGATTCTATCGAAAATCTTCCTTCAGAATCTGTTATTGTACTAAATGTTGTTCCTTTAATTACCACATTGGCTGCTTCTAAAGGAATATTTTGATCTGTTGTTACAACCCCTTCAATTTTTTGGGCGAATGAGATTGAGAACGTTAAAACTGCAAGTATTGTAAATATATTTTGTAAAGATGTTTTCATTTTTATATTAAGTATATGTGATTAGTAGAATTTAAAATTAAATTTTTTTTATCAACACATACACATCAATGAAGAAGCATTCACAGTTGTGAATTTATAATTATGGTTTTTTTGCAAAAGATTTTTTCCACCTGATTTACTAGAATGTACTTTCATGAGTTAAAATTTTGTAAATGATTAGTTAATTATTTTTGGCAAATATATATAATTAATTCTATCGATTTACTAGGGATTAAAAAATATTTTTTTATTTATTAACTAATGAAGCGATTGTGATGCCTTCCATTGCCTTCAAAGTTTTATCTCTAATAAGCATTAATCCGTGACGCAGACTGCATTCAGACTCGGTTTTACAATCAGAGCAAGGCTCGTAAAAATTTAAAGAAGCACATGGCAAAAGTGCAATTGCACCGTCAAATAATCGATGAATTTCTGCTAATGTGATTTCATTTTTTGATTTTATCAAGTAATAGCCGCCAAATTTTCCTTGCTTACTGCTTACAAAACGACCGCGTTTTAGATCCAGCAAAATCTGTTCTAGAAACTTTTTAGGAATATTTGCCCCTTCAGCAATTTCCACGGTTCTAGAAATGTGATTTTCGTCTTGTTCTGCTAAATAAAGTAAGGCCTTAAGGGCGTATTTTGCTTTATGTGATAACATCTATATTTAATTATGAATTGTGAATTATAAATTATGAATTAAATTTTGAAATTAAAATGTTTTCAAAGATAACTTGAAACTTTCAACAAAACTTAAAATAGGAAACAAATTTAATTTACCAGCCTCCGCTAGATCCTCCTCCAGAGAAACCGCCACCGCCAAATCCGCCGCCGAAGCCACCGCCAGATGAGCCTCCTCCGAATCCGCCAAATCCTCCACTACTTCTTCCAAGATTGCTTAGAATAATAGCGTCAAGAAGGCTAGGGCCTCCACCGCTGTTACCCGAATTTCCGCCACCGCCTCTTTTATTTCGCGAAAGCAGAATTAAAACAATAACAACAATTACGATAAAAGGTAAAAAAGGAAAGTCTTTTCCTTTGCTTTGTTTGCGTTCGCCTTTAAATTTTCCTTTAAAAACATCAATAATAGCATCTGTTCCTTTATCAAGACCATTGTAAAAACTTCCTGCTTTAAACTCCGGGATAATGATATTTCTGATGATCGTTCCGCCAATACCTGCCGTTAAACGATCTTCAAGACCGTAACCAGGATTGATGGCAATTTTTTTCTCATTTTTAGCTAAAAGAATAACAACGCCATTATCATCTTCCTTTGTTCCTCCAATTCCCCAGGTTTGTCCCCATTTTGTTGCTAACTGGCTGACATCTTCTCCTTTTAAACTTTCAATTGTAATAACGACAATTTGAGTAGTAGTCGAATCGGAGTAACGAATCAGTTTTTCTTCTAATTGTGCTTTTTCTGAAGCGCTTAAAATGTTAGCGTAGTCGTAAACAGAAGTCTGAAAACTAGGTTTTGGCGGAATCTCAAATTGCGCAAAAATAACATTGCTGATAAATAATGCGATAAACAAAAAAGTAATCTGAAAAATTCTATTGGAATTTGGGATTTTAATTTCGGAATTTTTCATTATTTATCCTTTTGAGATTTCGTTAGATAGTTCGTTTACATCATCTTCCTGAGAAGGAAAATATTTTTTAAGCTGTTCTCCGGCATTTAAAATACCATCTACAATTCCTTGTTTAAAGTTTCCAGCTTTAAAATGGTTGGTCATAACGTCTTTGGTACAGTCCCAAAAATCATTGGCTACCAAATCATTAATTCCTTTGTCTCCACAGATTACAAAGTTTTTGTCTTCAACTGCAAAATAGAGTAATACCCCATTTTTCAGTTTAGTTTCATCCATTCGCAATTCATGAAAAACTTCTAAAGCCCTATCAAAATGGACTTTAGAAGTTGTTTTTTCTATATGTACTCTAATTTCGCCAGAAGTATTATTCTCAGCCATGCGAATAGCTTCAACAATTTCTTGCTCTTCTTCTTTGGTTAAAAAATCTTCTACTTTTGACATTTGAGTAATTTTAGAGTTTGGATTGCTGATTTAGATTTATTCTCTAAAACCTATTAGAATTTTACTTCAACAGGTTTGTCTGCTCCAGTAGAAGCTTCAAAGTATGGTTTTTCTTTGTATTCGCTCAAGAACCAGTTGTTTGGAATCTTTAACACATATCCATTGTAAACTTGTACAGCTTCGTTAAAACGAGTTCTAGCAGTTAAAATCTGGTTTTCAGTACTTGCCAATTCGTCTTGCAATTTCAAGAAATTCTCGTTTGCTTTTAATGTTGGATATTGCTCCACAGAAACCAATAATCTAGATAAAGATGAAGAAACTCCACTTTGAGCTTGGTTAAATGCTGCCAACTGTTCTGGTGTCACGTTAGCTGGATCAATTGTTACAGAAGTTGCTTTAGCACGAGCTTCGATTACAGCAGTTAAAGTTCCTTTTTCAAAATCTGCAGCACCTTTTACAGTGTTTACTAAATTCCCGATAAGATCATTACGTCTTTGGTAAGCCGTTTGAACATTTCCCCATTCTTTATTTACAGCTTGACTGTGTTGTAAAGCAGTATTTTTAATACCAACCGCCCAAAATGCGATAATAGCAATAAGTGCTACAATAATTCCTACAGGGATTAACCACTTTTTCATATTTGTTTTGATTTTAGTTTATTTCAATTTTTAATTACAATTCGTTTTTTATGTCATTCAATTGCGTTTTTATCGACTCTAATTTACGTATTATTTCGAATTTATCTAACGTTTTCTTCTGACCCTCTTTTAAGTGTGTTTTGGCACCTTCAAGCGTAAATCCTCTTTCTTTTACCAAGTGATAGATTAATTGAAGGTTGGTAATATCTTCTGGCGTGAACATTCTATTTCCTTTGGCATTTTTTTTAGGTTTTAGAATGTCAAATTCACTGTCCCAAAATCGTATCAAAGAAGCATTGACATTAAAAGCTTTGGCCACTTCGCCAATACTGTAATATCTTTTGTCTTTAGAAAGTTCAATATGCATGGTTCGTTTTTTTCTATTTTACTTCAAAAATAGTATTTTTTGTACTGTAACCCTAAAGTCGAAAGTCAAAAGTCATAAAGTTTTTAAAGTTTTTTAGCTTTTTATTTCTATTTTCACCCATCGTGTATTTTCTGAAAAAAAATACAAGTCAACATCAGCAACAACTTTATGACTTTTAACTTTACAACTTTTGACTGCTGAATGTTAATCTAATGATTGGTTTTCTTGGTTTGCCATTTGCGAAATCGCCACATATTCTGCTGCAGAAATATTTCCGTAATAGAAATTCAGCGGATTGACCACTTTTCCGTCTTTGTGCACTTCATAATGACAGTGCGGGCCTTCAGACCTTCCTGTACTTCCAACAAAACCAATAACATCGCCACGTTTTACGTGCTGTCCCGGGCGACAGTTGTATTTGCTTAAATGCGCATACAAACTTTCATATCCAAAACCATGCCTGATCACAACATGATTTCCGTATCCCGAGGCAGTATTGTCAGCTCGATCTACAACTCCATCTCCTGTTGCATATATTGGAGCGCCTGTATTGGCGGTAAAATCCATTCCGTTATGCATTTTTCGCACTTTCGTGAAAGGGTCAATACGATATCCAAAACCTGACGCGACACGTTTTAAATTTTCATTTCGGACTGGCTGAATGGCAGGAATTGCCAATAATAAATTTTCTTTAGCTCCAGCTAATTTCAAAATTTCATCTAAAGATTGAGACTGAATGGCCAATTGCTTCGAAAGTTTGTCAACTCTTTTCGTGGTATTTAAAACCAATTGAGAATTGTTATATCCTTCTAAAATTTTATATCTGTCAGAAGCTTTAAAGCCAGCCCTTCTTATAGAATCTGGAATTTCAGCTTTATTAAAATAAACACGATAAATATTATTGTCGCGTTCTTCTAATGCATCTGCAGCTTCATCAATTTCGTCTAGTTTTTTATTCAAAATGGCATACTGCAGTTTTAAATTTTCAATTTCACGGGCTTGTAGACGATCTTTCGGAGTTTCGAAATAAGGAGTGTTGATTAAAAGAACAAAAACTAAAAAACCAAATAGTGCCGAAGCCAATAAAAACAGGAATGCATAACCAATTTTTATTCTTTTTCTGGTTTTTATTTTCGTATAAGCCAGATTTTCTGAGTCGTAATAATATTTTACTTTCGCCATATTTTAAAATACGCTATTTTTGCAGCTTGTAAAATAACTTAGACGAATAATATTAAGAAATATTTCAGTCGGTAGGCTTTTTTACAAGAACAAAATAATTTGATAATTTGGGGAGAATTACTTAAATTATATAATGCGCAAAATAGCGAATTTATTGTTTTAAAACATAAGTTTTTAACTTTCAATTTTAAAATTAACGCATCATTAATTAACTAAAATTATCTAATTATCTAATTTTCAAATTAGCACATTTAAACAGACACATTTTCTAATTAAAATATGAAATCACAAGACGTACGTAAACAATTTTTAGATTTTTTTGAGAGTAAAGGGCATACAATTGTCCCATCAGCTCCTATTGTCCTTAAAGATGACCCAACCTTAATGTTCAATAACTCGGGAATGGCCCAGTTTAAAGAATTTTTCTTAGGGAACGGAACTCCAAAAAGTCCAAGAATAGCCGATACGCAAAAATGTCTTCGTGTTTCAGGAAAACATAATGATCTTGAGGAAGTTGGTATTGATACCTACCACCACACGATGTTTGAAATGTTAGGAAACTGGTCTTTTGGCGATTATTTCAAAAAAGAAGCGATCAATTGGGCTTGGGAATTATTGACGGAGGTTTATAAAATTCCAAAAGAAAACCTTTATGTTTCTGTTTTTGAAGGAAGTAAAGAAGATAACGTTCCATTTGACCAAGAAGCTTGGGATCTTTGGAAAGAATTAATCGACGAAGACCGAATTATTTTAGGAAATAAAAAAGATAATTTCTGGGAAATGGGAGACCAAGGACCATGTGGACCTTGTTCTGAAATTCACGTAGATTTGCGTTCTACTGAAGAAAAAGCTTTAGTTTCAGGAAAAAGTTTAGTGAATAACGATCATCCTCAAGTAGTTGAAATCTGGAATAATGTATTCATGGAATTCAACCGTAAAGCAGATGGTTCTCTAGAAAAACTTCCTGCACAGCACGTAGATACCGGAATGGGATTTGAGCGCTTGTGTATGGCATTGCAAGGAAAAACATCAAACTATGACACCGATGTTTTCATGCCATTAATTAGAGAAATCGAAACAATTACTGGAGCAAAATATACGGTAAAAGCATCAAACGAAGCTGAAGAAAAAATAAACATTGCGATTCGTGTTGTAGCAGATCACGTTCGTGCGGTAGCTTTTGCTATTGCTGACGGTCAGTTGCCTTCTAACACGGGAGCTGGTTACGTAATTCGTAGAATTCTACGTCGCGCAATTCGTTACGGATTTACTTTCTTAGGAACAAAAGAACCTTTTATTTACAAATTGGTTGAAACACTAAGCGAGCAAATGGGAGATTCTTTCCCAGAAATCAGAACTCAAAAAGCACTTTGTTCGAATGTAATTCGTGAAGAGGAAAACTCTTTCCTTAAAACATTAGATCAAGGATTAATTCTTTTGGATGCTGTAATTTTGAATAATACTGGTGATACAATAGATGGTAAAAAAGCTTTCGAATTGTATGATACATACGGATTCCCAATCGATTTAACGGCTTTGATTCTTTCAGAAAAAGGGTTGAAATTGGATGAAGAAGGTTTCCAAGAGCAATTGCAATTGCAAAAAGAAAGATCTCGTGCAGCTTCTAAAGTAACTGCTGGAGACTGGAATGTAATTGTTGAAGATGATATTCAGGAATTTGTTGGTTATGATAGATTATCGCAACAAGTTAAGATTACAAAATACCGTCGAGTAGAAAGCGCAAAAGACGGAGAAATTTTCCAATTGGTTTTCAATGCCACTCCATTTTACGGAGAAAGCGGTGGACAAACTGGAGATAAAGGATATCTTGAAGCACAAAACGGAGATATTATTTACATCATCGACACTAAAAAAGAGAATAACCAAACGATACATTTGGCTAAATCATTGCCAGAAAATCTTACTGGAACTTTTAATGCTGTTGTTGATGCAGTGCAAAGAGCTAAAACTTCGTCAAATCACTCGGCTACGCACTTGTTGCACCAGGCTTTACGTAAGATTTTAGGAACGCATATCGAGCAAAAAGGTTCGATGGTAAGAAATGCTTCATTGCGTTTTGACTTTTCTCATTTTGCAAAAGTTACAGATGAAGAATTATTAGAAGTGGAAAACTTTGTAAATGCAAGGATTCGTGAAAGTTTGCCATTGATCGAAAAAAGAGCGATTCCGAAAGATCAAGCTCTTGAAGATGGTGCAATTGCTTTGTTTGGAGAAAAATATGGTGATTTAGTTCGAACAATTAAATTTGGAGATTCTGTCGAATTATGCGGAGGAACTCACGTTGCGAATACATCTGATATCTGGCACTTTAAAATCATTTCTGAAGGAGCTGTTGCGGCTGGAATCAGAAGAATTGAAGCCATTACAAGTGAAGCTGCAAAAGAATATTTTGAGTCTCAAGCAATTTCTTTTGGAGAAATCAAAGAAGTGCTTAAAAATGCTCCAGATCCAGTAAAAGCGATTCAGGCATTGCAAGACGAAAATGCACAATTGAAAAAACAATTGGAGACTTTATTGAAAGATAAAGCTAAAAATATGAAAGCTGATCTGGCTAAAGAATTACAAGAAATCAACGGAGTTCGATTCTTAGCTAAACAAGTAGATTTAAATCCTGAAGGAGCAAAAGATTTGGCTTACGAATTAGGGAATGCTTACAGCGATTTATTTATTGTTTTGGCTACAGCACACGAAGGGAAACCAATGTTAACATGCTACGTTTCTAAAGAAATTATAGCAAGTAAAAATCTAAACGCTGGACAAGTAGTTCGCGAATTAGGTAAATACATCCAAGGTGGAGGCGGCGGGCAGCCTTTCTTCGCAACTGCAGGAGGTAAAAATGTTGACGGAATTGCTGAAGCTTTAGGAAAAGCAGCAGATTTTGTAAAATAGATCTTTTATAAGGGCTCTTTAACCAAAGTAATCGATTTGGTAAATAAGCTTTTTATTATAATAAATTAATGAGAACCGACAGTTTAGAGAATTTTTAACTGTCGGTTTTTTTTGTGTTTTTATATTTTTGGTATATTTTATTTTTTTATCTACATCCAAACGATAGCTATAAATGCAATAAAACTAGATGTTTAGTGACTTTGTTAGCTTGAGAATAGCTCTTTTTTTTGTAGAATTAAAACCACAAAAAAGAAGGTTTTTTTATCTACAAACCCTCGTATTTATTAGATATATATTCGCAAAATAAACTTGAAAATGAAATTTTAAATTTCTTTCATTACTTGTTTTGTTTAACTTTTAAATACAAAATTATGAGAAAATTACTTTTTTTGTTTAGTATCACATCAGCTTTGGCACTTACTTCTTGTGATAATGATGATAATGAAAACCATCAGGATTCAGTTCTAATTTTGCCTAAAGCAATAAAATTCACCGATGAAGCCAATCCTACTGCGGAGGAAAATACGGTTTTTGTTTACGATGGCAACAAAATTGTGAGTGCCACATCTGAAAGAAAAAGAAAAGAATATACGTATGATGGAAATGTAATTGCAAATGAAAAGTGTTACAATATTCTTGATGGAAAAAATGAGCTATTGTACAATGTGGATTATAAATATGCGAATAATAAATTAGTTGCTGCAACCTATTCTGAAGGCTTCTCTACCGAATTTCCGACAGGTAGATATTTAAGTATAGTAGGATACCAACATAATTATGATGGGACTGTTAGAAAAAGTACTATTTCGAGCGATAAAGCTATAGGATTAGACGCCCAATTAAGCGAATACACATATACGTATGCTAATGGAAATTTAGTTAAAAAAGAAAGAATTGATTTGCATGAAGGTAGCACTTTCCAGACCGAATTATACTCTTATGAATATGATTCAAAGAACAGCCCTTTTAAGAATGTTTTAGGCTTCGATTTATTAATTGATTATGAGGAATGTTCATTTGGGAACAACAGTAATAATAGTATTAGTTGTACTGAAGATAGAGGTACAAAGAGTAGAAATAATTATAGAACATTTACATATGAATTTGGATATCCGACAGAAGTGACCCAAAAGATTCCAGGATCCAATATGAAGTCAACGAAAAAAGCATATGAAATAACGTATTCGATTAAAACAATCCAATAATCGTAATTTGTAATATTAAACCCGGCAGCATTCAGAAATTGAAAATGTCGGGTTTTGTATTATTATAGTGTTTTTATTTTTTTTCTCATTCTCTATTACGGAAAAAGTTTCTGACTACATACCTGATTTTGGCTGGTAATTGTAGTATCGGAACTACATTGGTTGAGTTTTTAGGATTACACACAAAGAATATTTTCTTGTATATTTTTGTAGAAAAATTAATACAAAATAATTATGCGAAAATTATTTTTTTTATTTAGCGTTGCAGCTGTTTTAGTACTTACGTCTTTTTGTGGCGATGATTCATCTGATACATCTAATCAGGAGGAAATAATTCTACCAAAAACAATGAAAATAACGTATCCAGACCATCCGGCTGAAAATAGAATCTTGAGATTTATTTATGATGGAAATAAAATTGTAAGGATTACTTGTAAAAATCTCAAACTTGAATTTACTTATAATGGGAACGTAATTGTAAAAGCAACGGTCAATAGCATTGATAATGGAAAAGATGTAAAAAAATATGAAGCTATTTATACGTATGTCAATAATAAATTAGCTACTGAATCATTTTTTGATGGTTTTTCAGATGAATATCCAACAGGAAAAAATAAGAAACGATCCGTTATTACCCATAATTCAGATGGAACAATTAAAGAAGAATTATATAAAATTAATGCCGCAGGTATAGAGGAAAAACGAGATGCCTTTAATATATATACTTACGTAAAAGGAAACTTGATTAAAAAAGTTGAAACTTATGGAAAAGAAAATCATACGTATGTTTTTGAATATGATTCAAAAAATAACCCAGGAAAAAATATTTTAGGCTTTAATTTGTTTATTGGCCTTGGTTATTTACTGGGATTGAATAATACTACCAAGTCTATTGAATCTAATAGTAAAACAACAGCATCCTTAGTTAGTACATCAGAATATATTTTTGATGAAAATGGATATCCAACTAAAATAACTCAATTAACATCAGAAAAATTTATTAAAGAAATTAACGAATTCACCTATTAACAGAAAATAAATTCTTAAGGAAAAATATTTTCTTTCTCCAATTTGCTAGCGCCACATGCCAAGTGTAACCCGACAGAATTCAGAAATTGAAACTGTCGGTTTTTTAATATATAGTGTTTTTTATTTTTTTTCTCATTCTTTTTTTAAGGAAAAAGTTTCTACTCCATATCTAATTTTGGCTAGTAATTGTAGTATCGGAACTACATGGGTTGAGTTTTTAGGATTACACACAAAGAATATTTTCTAGTATATTTTTGTAGAAAAATTAATACAAAATAATTATGCGAAAATTATTTTTTTTATTTAGCGTTGCAGCTGTTTTAGTACTTACGTCTTTTTGTGGCGATGATTCATCTGATACATCTAATCGGGAGGAAATAATTCTACCAAAAACAATGAAAACAACATATCCAGACCATCCGGCTAAAAATAGAAACTTGAAATTTATTTATGATGGAAATAAAATTGTAAAGATTACTTCGGAAAATGTGAAATTTAAATTTACTTATAGTGGAAACGTAATTGTAAAAGAAAGGGACTATCGTATTAAAAATGGAAAAGAAGTGAAAGTGTATGAAGCTATTTATACTTATACTAATAATAAATTAGCTACGGCATCGATTTTTGATGATTTTTCAGCTGAATATCCGAAAGGCAAAAATAAGAAACGATCAGTTTTTACCCATAATTTAGATGGGACAGTTAAAGAAGAATTATATGAAATTAATACCGCAGGTGTAGAGGAAAAACGAGATAGCTTTAATATATATACTTACGTAAAAGGAAACTTGATTAAAAAAGTCGAAACTGATGGAGAATTGAATCATACGTATGTTTTTGAATATGATTCAAAAAATAACCCGGGAAAAAATATTTTAGGTTTTAATTTGCTTATTGGTGGCGGTTATTTACTGGGATTGAATAATACTACGAAGTTTACTGAATTTCATAATACAACGAAAGCATCTTTAGTTCGTACATCAGAATATATTTTTGATGAAAATGGATATCCAACTAAAATAACTCAATTTACAGAAGAAAAAGCTATTAAAGAAATAAACGAAATCACATATTATAGAAAGTAATTCTATGAAAAAAACCTTTTAAATTAATAAAAGGCTTTTTTGTTTTGTAGAAATTTAGCAGGTTCCGATAACTATTTTCTTTCCCCAATTTGCTGGCGCCACATAGCGTAGTACAATCCTTTTTCTATAATTAAGTCATCATGTTTCCCTTGTTCGATGATTTTACCTTGTTCTAAAACAAATATTTTGTCAGCATGCATTACAGTAGATAAACGGTGTGCGATTAAAACTGTAATTCGGTTTTTGTCTGAGATATTTCTAATCGTGTCGTTGATTTCTTCTTCAGTAATGGAATCCAAAGCAGAAGTTGCTTCGTCAAAAATCAATAAATTCGGGTTTCTTAAGATTGCTCTAGCAATAGATAAACGTTGTTTTTCTCCGCCAGAAACTTTGATTCCGCCTTCTCCGATTGTTGTGTTTAAACCGTCTTCGGCGCGTCTTAAAAGTTTGTCACAGCTCGCTCTCTTTAGCGCATCATATAATTCTTCATCGGTTGCATTGGGTTTAACGAATAATAAGTTTTCTCGAATGGTTCCTGAGAATAATTGGGCATCTTGCGTAACAAATCCAAGCTGTTTTCTTAAATCTAATAAATCAACATCTGTAGAATCAATATCGTTATATAAAACCTGACCTTCAGCGGGTGTGTATAGTCCAACTAACAATTTTACTAAAGTTGTTTTTCCAGATCCAGACGGGCCAACAAATGCAACGGTCTGTCCTTGTTTGATTTCGAAATTAATATTTTCAACCGCTTTAAATTTGGCTGTTTTGTGTTGAAAACTAACATTTTCAAAAAGTAGTTTCTGAATTGCACCAATATGTTTAGGGCTTTTTGGACGAAATTCTTTTGGAGCATTCAATAGATTTTTAAAATTCTCCATAGAAACTTTCGTTTCGTTTAAAGCAATAATGAAGTTCCCTAATTCCTGTAAAGGGCCAAAAATGAAGAAAGTAAAAAATACCATCGTCAACAAATCACCAACTATAATTTTTCCTCCGAATAAAAAGTAATAAAGAGCAAAAACAACACAAGTTCTCAAGAAATGAACAGTGGTTCCTTGAATAAAACTTAAACTTCTGATAAAACGGATTTTCTCCAATTCTAATTGAAGAATTTTAAAAGTATTTAAGTTCAGACGTTTTTCTTCTTGATAGGTTAAACCAAGGCTTTTTACTAATTCAATGTTTCGTAAACTTTCAGTTGTAGAACCCGCAAGTGCATTGGTTTGATTTACGATCTTTCTAGAAACAATTTTGATTTTTTTACCCAAATACAAACTTACTAAAGCAATGATTGGAGCCGTAATTAAAAAAATAATAGAGATTCTTAAATCGATTCTCGCCACATAAACGATTACGAAAATGAAACCGATAATGGTTTGAAAGATCAGCGAGATAGAAAGTGTAATCAGTTTTTCAGAATCGATTCTAACTTTTGTCAGTTTGCTCAAAGTTTCACCGCTTCGCTGGTCTTCAAATTCAGCATACGGAAGGTCAAGAGATTTCTTAATTCCGTCTGTGTACATTTGAGCGCCAGTACGCTGAATGACAACATTAGTAAAATAATCCTGAAAATTTTTAGTGATTCTCGAAATCATTGCCGCACCAAGCGAAAGTCCCAGCCAGAAAGATAATGATTTGATGAATCCGATTTCGTTTCCTTTGTATTTTGCCAGACCAACCCCGCAATCCTGCATCAATTTTCCGGTAATTACTGAGTCTGATAAACTGAAACAAATGTTGATAGTAGCCATAATCAAAGCAAAAAATAAAAGCATTTTATGTTTGATAATGTAAGTATATAATAATTTCATATAAGAATTTAAAAAAATGGAAGATGCAAAAATAAGGAATTGTTTTAGTTTGTAGAGATGGTTTTTGTTATTAAAAATGTAAATTTTTACAGGTTAGATTATAATTCTGTTTTCATATATTTTAGATGCTTTTTTGGAAGCTGTTTTTTATTGGAGAAAAGAAAACAGATAAATAAAAAGGTAATTTGTTTTTAAGATTTATTTTTCTGATAAATTTTCTTGTTGTTTTTTTTAAGTTATGTGGTTTGCTGCTAAGCTGTTATAGAATCCTCGAATTGGACCCAAAGATTCTAATGTGGAATCCCGTAAGGTTTTGATTTTGGGTTGTAGTACATTTGCGCCCATAACAAATATAACCAAGTCAAAATGAAAAAAATTTTATGCTTATTTGGTGCTTTAGCACTAGTTTTAACATCTTGTTCAAGCGATGATAATCAGGAAGGAAGTGTTACTTTACCTAAAACAATTAAATATTCTAGTGTAGCATACCCTTCAGAAAATTCTACGTATGTAGCAACTTACGATGGTACTAAAATTGTTAGCATGAAAAATGAAACAGGAAGAACTGACTATACTTATGATGGTAACCTTGTGGTAAAAGAAATTAATTATGATACAGAAAGTGGTAAAGATATTATTAGCGACATAACAATTTATAAATATACAAACGGAAAGCTTACAGAGTCTGTATATGCAGAAGGTTTTTCGACAGCATTTCCTAATGGCGAATACAATAGTAGATTAGTATTTACGCATAACGCTGATGGAACAGTAAAGAGAGAGCGCTATAATATAAATGGTACTATAGAAACAAAAAGTATTTATTCTGAAGTGCTAACTTTTGCGAACGGAAATCTAGTTAAAAGTGTTCAAACAGATTCACAATCAGGTAGTATATTTACAGCTGAATATGAATATGATAATAAAAACAATCCATACAAAAACATTGCAGGATTCAATTTGCTAATAGATCATAGTGAAGGTGAAGGTTCTATATATAGCTCTGTAAACAATATTGTTAAGTATACCGCATATTATTCAAATGAAACAGCAAATGTATACAAAAGCGAAATCGTATATGATGCAAATAATTTTCCAACAAAAATTACGAATTTCAAAAGAGACGGAATAACACCTGCTGAATCAAATGAATATTTTTACTAATTCAAAGACATACTTTAATTATAGAAACCAAATACTTTCGGTATTTGGTTTTTTTATTGGTGAAAATTCGTGAAATTCGTGTTTAAATTTACGGTCAATGCAATTCAGAACCCAAATACCAATTTCAAAAAGCAATTCTCCAATCGATTATAATTCGAAAGTGCTTTCTATTGGGTCTTGTTTTGCAGAAAATATGGCAGAGAAATTCGATTATTTTAAATTCCAGAATGAAACCAATCCATTTGGGATCATTTTTAATCCCGTTTCGATTGAAAAATTATTTGAGAGAATTTCTAAGCAGCAAATGTTTGAAGAGAAAGATGTTTTCTTTCATAACGAACGCTGGAATAGTTATGAAGTGCATTCCGATTTGAGTAATTCAGACCGTCAAGAATTGTTGGAAACACTCAACAAAGCGATTACTGAAACGCACAAACAAATCAAAGATGCAACTCATATCATCATCACTTTTGGAACGTCTTGGATTTACAGAAATTTAGAAAAAGACGAAATTGTAGCCAATTGTCATAAAGTGCCTCAAAAACAATTTTCAAAAGAATTATTATCAGTAGAAGTAATTCAGAAAAGCACTCAAAATACAATTGAAGCCATTCAAACTTTAAATTCAAACATCAATTTTATATTCACGATTTCTCCCGTAAGGCATATCAAAGACGGTTTCGTAGAAAATCAATTAAGTAAATCGCATTTATTTACAGGACTTCACAGCATTTTAAAAACTGAACACTCAAAGCTGAACACTGAATACTTTCCATCGTACGAAATCATGATGGACGAACTTCGCGATTATCGGTTTTATGCCGAAGACATGCTACATCCCAACCAAATTGCGATAGATTATATTTGGAAACTTTTTAGTGAAAGCTATATTTCAGAAAATAGTTTTGCTATAATGAAAGAAGTAGACGAAATCCAGAAAAGTCTGCGTCACAGAAGTTTCAATCCAGAATCAGATCAGCATCAAAAATTCCTGGCAAAATTACAGCAGAAAATAGAAGCATTAGGAAAAAAACTTCCACATATTAAATTTTAAAAATCAGTATTGATTTTCAGTGATTATTTACAATGAAAAAACTTTGCGGCTTAGCGCCTTCGTGGCATAAAAAACGTATTTAGCAGTAAAATTTTAGAATAATTCCTCATAATTATGTAAATTGTTAAGGTTTAAATTTTACATTTTTGTAAAATGTGTAACCCTGCTTTTTTCAGAAGCAATTAATCATAACGATTTTATTGACGTATGAATAAGAAATCCATTCATTATTTTAAAAAAACACTTCGTATACTGGTTTGGTGTGTGGGTTCTGTGATTACATTATTATTACTTGTCATTATTTTAATTCAAGTTCCGTCGGTTCAAAATTTCGTTAAGGATAAGGCGATAACGTATCTTCATAAAAAGATTAAAACCAAAGTTTCTTTAGATAAAATTTTAATCAAATTTCCAAAAGATGTAGTGCTGGAAGGTTTCTATTTTGAAGACCAAAAGAAAGATACTTTGTTGGCTGGTAAACGATTAGAAGTTGATGTTGATCTTTTTAAATTAGTAAGCAGTGAATTGGAAATCAATTCGGTTTCACTTGAAAATGTAAAAGCGAATATTTCAAGAAACAAAGACGGCGTTTTCAACTTCGATTACATCATCAAAGCATTTGAATCTAAAGAACCAAAAGTGGAAGATCCTGATGCTAAACCTTTCCAAATTTCTGTTGTAAAGGTAAATCTCGATCAGGTTAAATTTAATTTTAAAGATGACTATTCGAAAAATGATATTCGAGTAGATCTGACGCATTTTGATACCAAATTCAAAGAATTTGATCTGGATAAAATGAATTTCAATATTCCAACTATCAATTTAAACGGATTGAAAGTCGTTTTAGATCAAGATGTGGTCGAGAAAATAGCAGAAGTTTCAGTTAAAACAGTTGATACTGTTTCGAAACGCCCAGATTTTAAATTGAAATTGGATAAAATTGCTTTATCTAAAATTGATATTTTATATGATAATAAAGACTCGAAATTAAATTCGGGCATTAGTTTAGGAAATTTAAATTTAGTAGTAAATGAGATTGATATTAATAAACAGTTTTTGGATTTTGATACTTTTGAAGTTAAAAATCTTAAAGGAAATTTACGTCTGGGTGCAAAAGATAAGCAGATTCAGGCACCAGATTTAGATTCGACAGCCATAAAACAAGAGGGCTGGAAAGTAAAATTAAACGAAACCAATCTAGAGAATATCGCTTTCAAATTTGACGATATGCAGTCAAAACCTAAAACAAAAGGAATTGATTATGTGCATTTAGATTTGAATAAATTCAACTTTAAAGCCGAGAAATTATATTACGGAAACGATACGATTTCTGGAAATATTAAAGCATTAACCGTAAACGAAAAAAGCGGTTTGCAGATTCAGGCCTTAAAAACAGATTTCTTTTACGGTCCAAAAAATGCTTCGTTAGAGAATTTATATTTAAAAACGCCTCAAACGCTTGTCCAAGATAAAGTTAAGGCAGAATATAAATCGCTCGAATCGCTTCAAAAAGATTTAGGAAATCTGGCTCTTGATGCCAATTTAAAGCAATCAAAAATTGGTTTCAAGGACATTTTACTTTTTGTTCCAGATTTGCAGAAAACGAATCCGTTTAAGAGCAATCCAATTGCAATTTTGTATGTGGACAGCCGTGTGAGCGGAAAAGTAAAAGATTTGAATATTTCGAAGTTTGAAATGAGCGGCATCGGTGCTACAAAAGTTTCCCTTTCGGGGAAAATCGCCGGACTTCCGAATGCTCAAAAAGCCTATTACGATCTTGACATCAAGAAGATTTCGAGTACTTCCCGAGACATCAACATGTTTGTGCCTGCGGGAACAATCCCAAAAAATATTCAATTGCCTTCGCAGTTAAGTTTACAGGGAAAATTTAAAGGTTCGGTGCAGAATTTCAAAACCAATCTGGCTTTAAACAGCAGTTTTGGAAACGCAAAAGTCAATGCTCTTTTTGATCAAAGAATCAAGAAAAGAGAAAAATATGATGCAGATGTTTCACTGCAAGAATTCGATTTAGGCCGATTAATAAAAAACGATTCAATCGGAAAAATTACGCTTAAAGCGAAAGTTAAAGGGAACGGCTTAGATCCAAAAACTGCAAATGCAGCGATTGATGGTTTAGTACAGAAAGCGGTTTTTAATCGATATACTTACAAAAATTTGGCTTTAAAAGGAAATATCGAAAATGGTTCTTTCGCAGTAAAATCTGGAATGAAAGATCCGAACTTGAATTTTAATTTAGTAGCTAGCGGAGATACAAAAGACAAATATCCAACAGTAAAATTAAAACTGAATTTAGATATTGCTGATTTAGAAAAACTGAATCTTCATGCAGGCCCAATGAAACTTCGCGGAAATGTTGATGCTGATATTGCCAACAGTAATCCCGATTTTCTTAACGGAAAAGTATTTTTATCCAACATTCAGATTTTGCAAGATGCTGAACCAATTGTGTTAGACTCGATTCGTGTTTTTGCTTTCGCGGATAAAGACAGTAATTCGATTAAAATTTCGTCTCAATTTTTAAAAGCCGAAGTGACTGGAAAATACAAACTGACGACGTTGGCAAATTCAATTCAAAAGTCATTATCGAAATATATTGATCTTAAAAACCCGAAAGTCAATGCAGAATCAGATGAGCAGAGATTGGCTTTTATGCTGAAAGTTGATAATGATCCAGTGCTTTTTAAATTATTGCCAAAACTCACAGGTTTAGAGCCATTTACAATTACTGGAAAATACAATAATCAAACAGATTCTCTGGAAGTAAAAGGAACAATTCCGAGAATTGTTTATGCAAACAACACGATTTCTGACGGAAGAATCAATATTCAAGCCAAAGAAAATGCTTTAGAATATTTGGTTTCTGTTGCTACAATTGAAAGCGGTTCGTTAAAAATTCCGTTTACGAGTTTAAGCGGAGAAGTTCAAAATAATATTTTGAATTTTGCACTTGAAGTTCAAGATGTAAAACAAAAACAGCAGTATTTTATTGCGGGTGAATTTAAAGCTGAAGATTCTAAAAATGTCTTGAAACTAGATCCTGAAAGTTTTATTTTAAATTATGAGAATTGGACTGTTGATCCGGAAAACGCAATTGAGTTTGGAGATAAAAGATTGTACGTTAATAAATTCAATTTGAGTAATAGCGGAAACGAATTAAAAATTCAATCGCAAGGAACTCAAAATAATGCACCGTTGCAAGTCGATTTTGTCAACTTCAAAATTGAAACCATTATGAATATCGTCAAAAAAGACGAGTTGTTAATGCAAGGTTTGATAAACGGAAATGCGCTGGTTGAAAATGTGATGACGAATCCGACTTTTACATCAGATTTAAAAATCGATGATTTTACTTTTAAAGGATCAAAAGTTGGTGACCTAGAAGTTAAAGTTGACAATAAAACTGCCAATACGCTTGCCGCAAATGTAACGTTGAGCGACGAAGGAAATGATTTGAAACTAACTGGAGATTACCAGTTAAATAACGGAAACTTTGATTTTGATGTTGCAATTAATAAATTGTATATCAAAAGTGTACAAGGTTTCAGCATGGGAAATATTACCGAAGGGCAAGGCTTTTTATCTGGAAATTTTAAACTGACAGGAAATACTTCAGCACCAAAAATTAATGGAGAGTTGATTTTCAATGATGCTGGTTTTAGAGTAACGCAACTGAATTCGTATTTCAAAACTAAAAACGAAAAAATCACGTTTAGTAACGAAACGATTTCATTTGATAAATTCTCTCTTTTTGATGAAAATGATAATGAATTATACGTAAACGGAACTGTTCAATCACCTGATTTTGTAAAATATAATTTCAATTTAGTGATTGAAGCTAATGACTTTAGAGCAATAAATTCCAAAGCAAAAGACAACGATTTGTTTTATGGCGATTTGTTTTTAGATACCAAACTGAATGTCAAAGGAAATCTGGATAGTCCTGTAATTGACGGAACTCTTAAAATCAATAAAGAAACCAAATTTACAGTTGTAATGCCGCAATCAGATCCTTCTATCGCAGATCGAGAAGGAATTGTAGAATTTGTTGACGAAGACAATGCCTATCTTAAACAAACCGTTGATATGCAGAATAAACTGAATCAGTCGGAATTGAAAGGAATGAATGTAAATGTCGCAATTTCGATTGATAAAGAAGCAGAATTAACTTTGCTTATTGACAAGGCAAATGGTGATTTTTTAAATTTAAAAGGGGAAGCAGAATTAGTTGGCGGAATTGATCAGTCTGGAAAAACGACTTTGACAGGAAAATACGAGTTTTCAGATGGTGCTTATCAAATGAATTTTAACGGAATCAAGAGAAAATTTGATATTCAAAAAGGAAGTTTCATCACTTGGAATGGTGAGCCGACAATGGCAACTTTAAATATTACAGCTATTTATAAAGTAAATACAGCGCCAATTGATTTATTAGGAAATCAGCTGAAAGGCCAGCCTCAATCCGTTCAAAATACCTACAAACAAAAACTTCCTTTTCAGACGTTGCTTAAAATGAATGGAGAGCTGCTGAAACCAGAAATCTCATTTGGAATTGTACTTCCTGAAGGAAATTATAATGTTTCTACAGATGTTGTAGAAATGACTCAGACGAAACTGAAACAGTTGGAACAAGATCCTGCGGAATTAAACAAACAGGTTTTTGCTCTTTTAATATTGAACCGATTTGTGGGGGAAAATCCGTTTGCTAGTGAAAGTGGCGGTACAAACGCAGAATCTTTTGCTAGACAAAGTGTGAGTAAAATTCTTTCGCAGCAATTAAACAATCTGGCAGGCGATCTAGTTGAAGGATTTGAGGTAAATTTTGACTTAGAATCGACAGAAGATTACACGACAGGAACCATGCAGAATAGAACCGATTTGAATGTGGAAGTTTCTAAAAAATTACTCGACGATCGATTGAAAGTTACGGTTGGAAGCAGTTTTGGAGTAGAAGGTCAGGAACGCGCTAACGAAGAAACGACCAATATTGCAGGAGATGTTGCTTTAGATTATCAATTAACAAAAGACGGCCGTTACATGATTCGTGCGTATCGTAAAAATCAATATCAGGTTGCAGTTGAAGGTCAGGTAATTGAGACTGGAGTCGCGTTTGTAATCACGATGAGCTATAATAAATTTAGAGAACTCTTCCATAGAACAGAAAAAGAAAAAGAATTAATTAAAGAAGAAAAAGTCCGCAAAGAAAAAGAAAAACAAAAAAAGAAAGAGCAGAAGGAAAAGGAAAAATTGCAGGATAACGAAGACGAAAAAACAATTGAAGGAAATGAGCAGAAAACATAATCATATAAACCAATTTTATGTAAAGTGTATCGCACTGGTTTCCTTATTTTTTGTTGTAGGATGCAGTAATACAAAATATCTTCCAGAAGGCGATTTGCTTTATACAGGCGGTTCTGTAACCATAAAAGATTCGATTATGAAAAAGAAAAATCGAAAAGCATTGGAGAAAGAACTGGAAGGTCTGCTGCGCCCAAAACCAAACAAGCAAATCTTCGGTTTGCGTCCAAAATTATTGATTTATAACCTTGCTGGCGAACCGAAAAAAGATAAAGGAACGAGATATTGGCTAAGAAATAAAGTTGGGGAACCGCCAGTACTTTTTAGTCAGGTCGATTTGGATTATAATGCTTCTGTTCTTCGAAATTTTACCGAAAACAAAGGTTATTTCAAAACGCGTGTAAGCGCCGATTCGACTGTTCGAAACAAAAGAGTTACGGCAGAATATATGGTTACGCCAAAGCAGCAATACATCATAAAAAGTGTAACGTTTCCAGATGATTCTTTGAAAATGTCAAAGATTATTGCAAAAAGTCATAGGCGAAGTTTGCTTAAAGTTGGAAAACCTTATGATCTAGATCTGATTAAAGCAGAAAGAGAAAGAATCGATGCAAGATTAAAAGAAAAAGGCTATTACTATTTTAATCCAGATTATATTCTGGCTCAAGTAGATAGCAGTAAAGGAAGTCATGAAGTAAAAATCAGATTGGTTATAAAAGACGATACGCCTGCTAAAGCGATGACTTCTTATAAAATTGGTGAAATCTTTGTGTATCCTAATTATTCTCTAACGAATGACAGTGCAGTTTACAGAAAAAGAAATATTACAAAATATAAAGACTTAACGATAATTGATACGGCAGATACTTTCAAACCAAGAATTTACGATCGAACGATTTATTTCAAAAAAGGCGATGTTTACAACAGAAAAGATCACAATTTGACTTTGAACCGATTTGTAAATCTGGGAACTTTCAGTTTTGTAAAGAACGAATTTAAGCTGTCAGATTCGATTCCAAATACTTTAAATTCCTACTACTATTTGACGCTTTTGCCTAAGAAGTTTATTCGTGTAGAAGTGATTGGTAAAACGAATTCTGCCAGTTATACAGGAACAGAATTAAATTTAAATTGGAACAACCGAAACTTTTTAAGAGGAGCAGAATTGTTTACTGCATCTGTTTTTGGAGGAGCCGATTTCCAGCTTGGAGGAGTAAATAAAGGAAAAAATATTTATAAACTTGGAGGTGAGGTAAGTTTGACCTGGCCGAGATTTATCACGCCTTTTAATATTGAAGGCAGTAGCGAATATGTGCCAAGAACTAGAGCAACGCTCCGCTACGAATACCAAAAAAGAACACAGCTCTATGCGTTGAATTCTTTCAATACTTCTTTTGGTTATATGTGGAAAGAAAATATTCGTAAAGAACATCAATTGAATGTTGTTGATGTGACGTATGTAAGTCCAAATCATGTTACAGCAGAATATCTGGAAGACATTCAAACTGATCCAGCGCTAGGAAAAGTAATTGAAAAACAATTGATTTTTGGTCCAACGTACAACTACACGTACACCAATACAATGCAGAAGCGAAAAAAACATACCATTTATTTTAATGGTGAATTAGATCTGGCGGGAAATCTAACGGGTTTGCTCACAGGTGCAGATTACAATAATAATCTAAAAACAATTTTTGATGTTCCTTTTAGCCAATATGTCAAAATCAGATCTGATTTTAGACATTATTTAAAACTCGGAAAAGAAAGCGAATTAGCGAGCAGATTGATTGTTGGAGCTGGTTTTGCTTACGGAAATTCGAGAACGCTTCCGGCATCAAAACAATTTGTAGTTGGAGGAACCAATAGTATTAGAGCCTTTAGAGCTAGAACTTTAGGGCCAGGAAGTTATGTTATTCCGCCAGATACAAATAATAATTACACACCCGATCAATCTGCTGATTTAAAATTGGAATTCAATACCGAATATCGCGCTAAGTTATTTAGCATTGTAAGAGGAGCAGTGTTTTTAGATGCAGGAAATATTTGGCTTCTACACGCCGATCCTAATAAACCAGGAGCTGAAATTTCGAAAGATTTTATGAAAGAAATCGCCATTGGAGCAGGAGCAGGTTTACGTTTTGATTTGTCGTTTTTGGTTTTAAGAACCGATTTAGCCATTCCGCTTCGAAATCCAGCTTTACCAGACGGACAAAGATGGGTAATTGATGATATTAATTTCGGAAGCAGTTCTTGGAGAAAAGACAATCTTATTTTGAATATCGCTATTGGATATCCGTTTTAGGTTTTTTCGCCACGAATTTCACGAATGGGCACGAATTTTTTTATTTGATTGAAAAAAAAGCATTCAAAAAAATTAGTGGAATTAGTGAAATTCGTGGCAAAAAAAAACATTCGTAGCGAGAAAAAGAATAAAAAGAAGTAAATTGCTCTAAATATTTATTCGAATGCAAAACTTAATAAAAAGAGCTATAGGTGTCGGTATCATTGTCGTATTAATTGTTCTCGCTTTTAAATATTGCGAATTTAAAAAAGATGATGATTCTGGAATGGAATACAATACCAATCTAATTCAGCAGCAGATTCTTAACGTTGGAAAATTGGTGGTTACCGAAGGACATTTCTCTGAAGTCATTACCTATAAAAACCAGCAGAAGTATTTAATGGACATGGTTTCTTTTGAAAAGAAAGCCCTAATTGTGGTCAATGCAGATGTTACAGTTGCTTACGATTTGCATCAAATGAAATATGATGTTGATGAAAAAAACAAAACCATTACAATTTTAAATATTCCCAAAGAAGAAATAAAAATAAATCCCGATATCAAGTTTTACGATGTCGAACAAAGCAAACTGAATCCGTTTACGGGAGATGATTATAATAAAATCAACAAATCGGTAAAAGCGAATCTGGCTAAAAAAATAGAAAAATCTACACTTAAAACCAATGCCCAAAACAGACTAATAAGCGAATTATCAAAGATTTTAATCTTGACGAATTCTATGGGCTGGAAACTTCAATATAAAGGAAAAACTATTGAATCGGAAACTGAGTTGACTGAGGATTTGAAGTTTTAGAGTTTGAGGTTTAAAGAGACAAAGTAACAAAGTGATAAAGTGACAAAGTAACAAAGTTCAGAGTCGCAAAGGCTTCACGCAATCTTGTCATTTCGACGAAGGAGAAATCTCCGCAAGAAACTCAACAAAGATTGGCTATTTGCGCTACGGAGCTACTTGTGGAGATTTCTCCTTTGTCGAAATGACAAACAGCACGTTTTAGGTGGTGTAAAAAACTTCGTGTCTTACTGCCTTTGCGGCAAATTAGGCAAAGAATCAAAAATCAAATCCAATCCACCAGAAATTAAATGCGCAATTTCAGGACGTCTTCCTTTCAATTGATCCAAATAAACCAATACTTCCTGTAAAAGCTGTTTTTCATCATAATCTTTCAAAATTTCAGCAATTTCAATAGCTAAAAGCCAGTCATTTGCATGATTGTTTTTTAATTTTTCAAAAACAGATTGCAACTCTGTTTTAGATTCTTTACTATTTCTGATGTTTCGAACTGTCGCATACATAATTTCCAATTCATCACGCTCATCGGTATGTTTTGCTTTAATCGTTTTAGTCGAAGGAACGATATTAATTAAATCAAAACTATTGACATCGGCAGGACCAGAAAAAGCAGAAATTACTTTTTTACCAATTGCCATGTCGTAATTGCCCCATTCTGGCTGAAACAGAATCGTTTCTCCGTGAGTAACAGTACAATTTTTAAAACTAATCAAAATGATTTCTCCATGTAAGTTTCGAGAACCCGTAATGATTTCTCCTTCAACTATAATATTACCTTCAAACTCCAATTTTACCGTTTCGTTTTCTACAATTCGGTACGCTTGTAAATCCTTCGGACTCATATCTTCAATGGCCAGATTAAATCCTTTCAGTTTTCCAATCGGACTTCCAAATCCGTGTGGATGGGTTAAGGTTCCATGGCCAACTAATTCTTTTTCACGATAAGAAAGTGCTGTTTTTCCAGTTGTCTGAATGTAAACTGGTTTTCCTTCCTCTTCAATTACATTTGTAAAAATTCCTGAAATTTGCAGACCTGTACTCAATTCAATTGTTCCCAACGCATTCGACTGAATCAGTTTTTTAATACCAGATAAACCTCCAGTTCGTAAGGCCATTTTATTCGCAAATTCTTCCAAAATCAAACTCAAATAAGAGAACGTCGGCGTTACATACAATTGCGGCTGTAACTGCGTAATGTCAAAATTCTGATTGGCTGCAGAAATATCATAAGGTATTTTCTTCACGTTATCAGTCATACAGTGTGCACTTTCGCCAATTGAAGAAAGCAATCCCGCGCCGTAAATTTTCGGATTTTCAACCGTTCCAATCAAGCCATATTCTACTGTCCACCAATGCAGATTACGAATTTGAGCCATTTCAGATAATTCGCCCATATCGTTTTGCAAATCAGCAACTGCTTTTTCTGCAATATCAATTTTTTCTTGAGGCGTATCTTCCGCTTCTTTTAAAATAGAAAGCAGACGAATCGCTTCGTACATCTGATAATCTTTATGAGAAGAAATCGCTTTGCAACCAATTTCGCCAAAGCGTCTTAAGTATTCAGCATATTCAGGATTGGCAATAATAGGAGCGTGGCCAGCACCTTCGTGAATGATATCTGGAGCAGGAGTATATTCAATATGTTCTAATTGTCTAATATCTGAAGCAATAACCAATACATTGTAAGCCTGAAATTCCATAAAAGCATTTGGCGGAATAAATCCGTCGACCGCAACTGCAGCCCAGCCAATTTCGCTTAGAATTCGGTTCATTCCGTACATACTCGGAATAGAATCAATTTCGATTCCTGTTTTGCGTAAACCTTCCAAATAAGAATGATGTGCAACTTTAGAAAGATAATCTACATTTTTACGCATAACATATCGCCAAACCGCCTGATTGATAGGAGTGTAATCGCTATAATCTTGAGGTTTAATAAATTGCTGTAAATGCTTAGGCAATCGCTCTAATAACGGATTGGTTTCAATATTTGGATTCATTTCGAAAACGATGTAGATTAGATTGTAAAATTACGAATTTACAGCTCGATTTTTTACCATACATCATAAATTTTTTATTCGAAAGTGTGTTTTATTGCATTTTTGCAGGTTTTTGGATCAACTGAATATTTTCGAAACTTCGTTATTCTTTCTTAATTGAATTTCTCAATTCATTTTCAGCATTTCTGAAATATTCAATTTTATGACTGAACATAAAAGCCATATTGGTAGCACGCATTTTGGCTTCTTCCGTTATTGGCCCTGCAAATTGCGCATCGATTGTGGAATTAAAAATGGCAATCCAGCGGTCAAAGTGTGTTTGGTCAACAGGCAATTGTTTGTGCGGAGGAAACGGTGTACCCGAATACGCGCGAACATCAAACAAGATCGTTTGCCAAAAACCGTACATTTTTTGCAAATGCGGTTCCCAGCGATCTTGCAGTTTCTCATTAAAAATCGGGCCAATCAAATCGTCTTTTCTAACGTTGCCGTAAAAGCTGTCAACCATTTGCTGAATGTCTTCTATAGTGGAAATATCTTTAAGAGTTGCCATTTTATTGTATTTAAAGTAGAATGCAAAAATACGATAACTTCTTTTTTGTTTAATGATATTTATCAGCCTTAGAAATCGCTACCCAATCAATTGCGTGAACAAATCATGATTATCATTTAAATATTGAAATTCAAAACCATTTTCGGTCATCTTTAATTTGATTGGCATAATATCATTTTTGTTTTTCAATTCTAAACCCACCACAACAGAACCCACTTCACGGCTGTTTTTCTTCGCAAATTGAAAATAAGTTATATCATCATCTGGACCTAAAATGTTATTGACAAACTCTTTTAAAGCTCCGGGACGCTGCGGAAACTGAATCATAAAATAATGCATCAAACCTTCGTAAAGTAAAGAGCGTTCTTTTATTTCAGCGGTTCTTTCGATGTCATTATTACTTCCGCTAACAATGCAAACCACATTTTTTCCTTTAATTTTATCTTTATAAAAATCCAAAGCAGCAATTGTCAAAGCGCCAGCAGGTTCTACCACCATTGCTTCTTCATTATATAATCTTAAAATTGTGGTGCAGACTTTTCCTTCTGGAACTAGAATAATATCTTCTAAATTGTAACGGCAGATTTCAAAAGTTTTGTCTCCGACTTGTTTTACAGCCGCGCCATCTACAAATTTGTCAATTGTTTTTAGCGGTGTGTTTTTATTTTCTTCAATCGAAGTTTTCATTGAAGGAGCGCCTTTTGGCTCAACGCCAATGATTTTAGTATGCGGACTTAAATGTTTAAAAACTTCAGACAAACCTGAAGCCAATCCGCCGCCGCCAATTGGAACAAAAACATAATCGATAGGTTCTTTAAAACTTTCTAAGATTTCTAAACCAACAGTTCCTTGCCCAGCGATTACTTTTTCATCATCAAAAGGATGGATAAATGTTTTATGATTTTTGATGGCATCAGCAGTTGCAGAAGCATAAGCGTCATCAAAAGTATCTCCAGTTAAAACAATTTCTACAAACGATTTTCCGAATAATTGAACCTGTTTTACTTTCTGTTTTGGAGTGGTTTTTGGCATATAAATTTTACCATGAATTTGGAGAAGATTGCAAGAATAAGCAACACCTTGTGCATGATTTCCAGCGCTGGCGCATACAATTCCGTTTGCTTTTTCTTTTTCGTTTAACGAAGAAATCTTATTGTACGCGCCCCGAATTTTATACGAACGGACAATTTGTAAATCTTCTCTTTTTAATAAAATAGTAGATTCAAATTCGTCTGAAAGATTTAAATTTTGGGTTAGGGGAGTAGCAGCAACAACATTTTCGAGTTGCTTTTTTGCGTTTAGTACTTCGTTAAATAGATCCATAATTTTTGTTTTTATTTTTTTGCCACAGATTTTAATGATTAAAATGGATTTTTTAATCTGCGAAAATCGTTTAATCTGTGGCAAATAATTTTTTAAAATAAAAAACCTCCCAATTGGGAGGTTTCTATACATTATATTTCAAATACTTATATAACACCTCGCCACTATTGCTGAATTGCAATAATGCTAATAATAGCGATAATAATGTTAGTATAATTTTTCATTTTCTAGCTGATTGAATAGCAAATGTAATTAATTATTTAAAAAGAATTCAATAACTGGTTTCAGTTTTTTTGTGGAAACTGATCCCGATAGTTATTGGGAGAGACTGAACTATTTTTTAACTGGCGGATATTGAGCTAAAATTTTGGCTACGAATTCAGCAATTTTTTCATCTTTATTATTAATGTTTCTTGTCAAAGTTCCGATTCCTTCACCTTGCCAGATCATTTCTTTCTTTTTGGCATCAATTAAATCAATATACAAAGTACCTTCTGTAGATGTAGAAACGGTAGTTTGGTTTCCGTACATCATATAAGGATTCCAACCCCAGCCCCAGCCGTAACCCCAGCCAGCACTAAACTGATTTACATCAACTTGCTCTCTTGATTTAGTAAAAATATTTACCAGTAAATCTGGATTATCACTTTTTGTAAATCCTTTCGCTTGCATTTGATCATCAATAGCGCGTAGAATTCTTCTTTTGTCTAAATCTGATATTTCAACCTTGTCAATTCCGGGCTTAAAGTAGGCATAAGTTTTATAAGGCGCAAAATCGACAGTTTTGTCATAATCAGAATAAACAGTCACACTGCTGCACGAAGTAAGAATCAGCAACAGGAAAAACGGAATTAACTTTAGTGTTTTCATATTTAAAAAATTAGTTGTTCTTGATTTGTCAGGCTGAGCGAAGTCGAAAGCCCGTTTCTACAAGTCTTCGTTTTCGTTTAGTATGTCATTTTAATTATAAACTTCATTATAGCAAACTTTCGTCAACTAAATTTGGCAAAGTTACTTTTAGTAGAGGCTCAACTTCCATTGCTCTTTTTATGGCAAAAACAGCACCTTCATTTCGAGCCCAGCTTCTTCTTGAAATTCCGTTGTTAACATCCCAGAAAAGCATTGACGCTAAACGCTTTGAAGCCTCAGTAGAACCATCAAGAACCATACCAAATCCGCCATTTATAACCTCTCCCCAGCCAACTCCTCCGCCGTTGTGAATAGAGACCCAAGTTGCACCTCTAAAGCTGTCTCCAATTACATTGTGAATTGCCATATCGGCCGTAAAACGAGAACCATCATAAATATTTGAAGTCTCTCTGTAAGGCGAGTCAGTTCCAGAAACGTCATGATGATCGCGTCCTAAAACCACAGCGCCAATTTCGCCTTTAGCAATGGCTTGATTAAATGCTTCTGCGATTTTGATTCTTCCTTCTGCATCAGCATACAAAATACGAGCTTGAGAACCTACGACCAGTTTGTTTTCTTGTGCGCCTTTGATCCATTTAATGTTATCCTGCATTTGCTGTTGAATTTCATTTGGAGCAGTTTCAGCCATTTTCTCTAAAACTTCACACGCGATAGCATCGGTTTTCAATAAATCCTCAGGTTTTCCAGAAGTGCAAACCCACCGGAAAGGCCCAAATCCGTAATCGAAACACATTGGTCCCATAATATCCTGAACATAACTTGGATATTTAAAATCGATATTATTTTCTGCCATTACATCGGCTCCTGCGCGAGAAGCTTCTAATAAAAAGGCATTTCCGTAATCGAAAAAGTAAGTTCCTTTTGCAGTATGTTTGTTGATGGCATCCGCATGACGACGTAAACTTTCCTGAACTTTTTCTTTGAATAAATCCGGATTTTCGGCCATCATTTTATTAGCGTCTTCAAATGAAATTCCAACCGGATAATAACCTCCAGCCCAAGGATTATGAAGTGAAGTCTGGTCTGAACCTAAATCAATTTTGATATTTTCCTGATCAAAACGTTCCCAAACATCAACCACATTTCCTAAATAAGCAATCGAAACGGTTTCTTTTTTGGCTTTCGCCGAATTTACTCTCGCAACCAATTCATCTGTAGAAGTTACGACTTCGTTAATCCATCCTTGTTCGTGACGGATTTTAGTAATCTTCGGATTCACCTCAGCGCAAACCGTAATACAGCCTGCAATATTTCCCGCTTTTGGCTGTGCGCCCGACATTCCGCCCAAACCAGAAGTTACAAATAAATTTCCTTCTGGATTTTGTTTTATTTTTCTGAAACCGTTTAAAACCGTAATTGTAGTTCCGTGTACAATTCCCTGTGGGCCAATATACATATAACTTCCCGCCGTCATTTGCCCGTATTGTGAAACTCCTAGAGCATTCATTTTTTCCCAATCATCAGGTTTAGAATAATTCGGGATAACCATTCCGTTTGTTACGACAACTCTCGGCGCTTCTTTATGAGAAGGAAATAATCCCATCGGATGTCCAGAATACATCGTTAAAGTCTGCTCATCTGTCATTTCAGACAAATATTGCATAGTCAATAAATATTGCGCCCAGTTTTGAAAAACGGCTCCGTTTCCCCCGTATGTAATCAATTCGTGCGGATGTTGCGCCACAGCATAATCCAAATTGTTCTGAATCATGTGCATAATCGCTTTTGCCTGCAAAGATTTCCCTGGATATTCATCAATTGGTCTTGCGAACATTTTGTAATCCGGACGAAGACGATACATATAAATACGGCCGTAAGTTTCTAATTCTTCTGAAAATTCAGGAATTAATTCGGCATGATGTTTTGGATCAAAATAACGTAAAGCATTTTTCAACGCCAGCTTTTTCTCTTCTGCCGAAAGGATTTCTTTTCGCTTCGGAGCGTGGTTAATTGCTGGATCGTAAGCTTGTTTTGGTGGTAATATTGAAGGAATTCCTTGTTGTATTTGTTCTTTGAAAGTCATTTTTTTAAGATGCTGAGTTGCTAAGATTCTAAGCTACTAAGTTGCTAACGTAGTTTTGTTAGATTAACAACAGATTAATTTTTGTTTTTTAAATTATGTCGCCCCTCTGGGGCTCGAACGTGACAACGTTAAAATGATTTCTATAAATATGTCGCTCCTAACGGAGCTGATAAAATTCATTCAATCCAAATGTAAAGCCTTAGAGAGGCGAAATATTTATAGAAAAAAAATTAGCGTCCAAACAAAAGCTCCAGCGGAGCGAAATATTGGATTTTGGAATTTAAAAATTGGGATTTATTTATAATTATCTAATTCCCCAATTGTCACATTTTCTAATTAAAAAAAGCTAGGGATATCGGATATCCGACCTGTGATACGATTTATAAATCGTAATCTTAAACTTCTTTAAACGAATATCCATTTATAATTTTAGATTTTAGATTGTTGATTTGATTTGAATTTGGTATTTTAAAAAAATTGGAATTTAAAGATAAACTTCCTCGTTGACACAAAACGGCATTTTCTTATCTTCAAAGAGTGCAATAATATTTTGTGCCGCGCAAACTGCCATTCCGTTTCGGGCTTCGTAAGTTGCGGAACCAATGTGCGGTAAAACACAACAATTTGGAAGAGACAATAACGGATTATCAGCTTTCATGGGTTCGGGATTTGTAACATCCAATCCGGCGCCCCAGATTATATTATTTGTCAATGCATCAAACAAATCATCTTCATTGTGAAATTTTCCTCTTGCGGTATTGATGAAAATCGAATTCTTTTTCATTTTCGCAAAAGCGTTTTTATTGAAAATTTCGTTGTTCTCTTCACTGTAATTAGAATGAATGCTCAAAACATCACTTTCAGAAAGCAAGGTTTCAAAATCTACATATTTGGCTTCCAATTCTTTTTCGGCTTCTTTATTTTGCGAACGATTGTGGTAAATAATATTCATTCCGAAAGCGGTTTTGCATTTTTTAGCCATTTCAAAACCAATTCTTCCCAAACCAAAAATTCCCAACGTTTTTCCATAAAGTTCTTGACCTAAATTGGCTAAAGGATCGAAACTTCCCCAATCATCATTTAGAATTCTTTTATGATTAAAAAATGATTTTCTGGCAACGCTTTGCATCAATAAAAAAGCAACATCAGACGTAGCTCGGCTTAAAACATCGGGAGTATTTCCAACAGGAATTTTTCTACTGTTTGCTGACGTAATATTCACAGCATCAAATCCGACAGAAAACAAAGCGATTCCTTTTAAATTTGGACATTGTTCAAAAAAATCTTCGTCTAATTTATTTGTTCCAACATTCAGCAGTGCATCATGTTCTTGGCAGATTTTTATAAACTCTTCTCTTAACAATACATTTTCAGTTGGATTTATTGTAAAGTTAATTCCTTTATCTTGAAGCAATTTAATGCCAGCTTCGGGTATATTTTTATTTATAAAAACCTTCATATTGCGGTATTCTAATTTTTATTGATTCTTCCTGTTTTTTTATCATATCCGTACGGACAGTGACGACAACCGCTTTTGCAGCAATAACCACGTTTTAAATGATGTTTTTCAGTAAAGCATTTGTAACCTTCGGGCGTATAGTAAAAATCTTCGCCTTCGATTAATTTATTTTCATTACTTTGCTCTTTCATAAATCTGCTTCGCGTTCTTTTTCTAATAACTAAAATCAAAAATATAAATATTTGATTATGATTTTATTGAAATCGAACAATTTTATAGCTACAAATTTATAAATTTTACAGCCAATGTTTCTGATTGTTGCTAAATATTTAATTCCGAAAGGATATCGAGGAATGGCTGTATTTCCGTTTGTTTTGATGAAATATGATTTTGATAAAACAAATCGAGTTTTTGTGAATCACGAAAAAATACATTTAAGACAGCAAATCGAATTATTGATTCTCCCGTTTTTTATTTGGTATATTTTGGAATTTTTAATTCGTTTAATTCAATACCAAAACAAAGATTTGGCGTATCGAAATATTAGTTTTGAAAGAGAAGCTTACGCTAAAGAAACCGATTTAGATTATTTGAAAAACCGAACTTTTTTTCAGTTTCTACATTATTTAAAAAGCTGTAAGCAGTAGGCTTTAAGCAATAAGCCTTGATGTAGACAAGAATTGTAACTTTTTGACTTTCGACTTTTGACTTTCCAACTTAAAAAAATGAATCCAGTTTTCAATCAATCCATAAATATTCAATTTCCAAATGCTATTTCGCTGACCATAAAGCGTGAAGATCTTATTCATCCTTTTGTTTCGGGAAATAAATTCAGAAAACTAAAATACAATTTGCTTCAGGCGAAAGCCGAAAATAAAAATACGCTGCTGACTTTTGGCGGTGCTTTTTCCAATCACATTGCAGCTGTGGCGTATGCGGGAAAAGAGCAAGGTTTTAAAACCATTGGCATCATTCGAGGAGACGAACTTTTAGATAAAATTGAGGAAAATCCAACCTTGAAATTTGCTCAGGAAAATGGAATGCAATTTGAGTTTGTTTCGAGAGAAGAGTATCGTTTAAAAAGTGAAATTTCATTTATAGAAAAACTAAAAGATAAGTTTGGAGATTTTTATCTGGTTCCCGAAGGCGGCACAAACGAATTGGCTGTAAAAGGCTGCGAAGAGATTTTGACAGACGAAGATTCGGTTTTTAATTACGTTTGCTGTGCAGTTGGAACAGGCGGCACGATTTCGGGATTAATTAATAGTTCGCTGCAAAATCAGAAAATTTTGGGCTTTCCAGCGTTAAAAGGTGACTTTTTAAAGGATGAAATTCGTATTTTTGCAAAAAAAGCTAACTGGAATTTAATTTCTGACTATCATTTTGGAGGTTATGGCAAGATAAATTTAGAGCTAATCGAATTTATAAATACTTTTTTTGAAGAAAATAAAGTGCCCTTAGATCCAATTTATACAGGAAAGATGGTTTTTGGCGTTATAGATTTAATTAGCAAAAATTATTTTCCTGCACATTCAAAAATTTTACTCATTCACACAGGCGGATTGCAGGGAATTGACGGAATGAATATAAAATTGAAGCAGAAGAAATTACCAATACTCAAAACCAATGATTAAAAAAATTGTATTACTTCTCGTAATATTAGCTTTAGCAAGTTGCTCTTCTAGTAAGCCTGCCATCGCGACGACTAAAAAAGCAGCTGCAGTTCAAACCAGAACGGCAGCGACAAAAAGAAGTACTCCTGCTAAACCAATTGCTAAAAATTACCCTTCTACAAATAACACAACTGAGGTTATTCAATCTACTTCTAAAACAGTTGTTACCAGTGATTTGATTCATAATTATGTGTTGCAGTACAAAGATATTGCGATGGGAAACATGAAAACGTACGGAATTCCGGCGAGTATTATTTTGGCTCAAGGAATTTTAGAATCGGGTGCAGGAAGAGGAGATTTAGCTGTAGAAGCCAATAATCACTTTGGAATAAAATGCCATAATGATTGGTTGGGAGAAAGTGTTCGTCATGACGATGACTCGGCTCAGGAATGTTTTAGAAAATATCCTTTGGCAGCAGAATCATACAGAGATCACGCTTTATTTTTAGTTGGAAAAAAACGATATGCAACTTTATTTACTTACGAAAAAGACGATTATAAAGCTTGGGCAAAAGGATTGAGAGCTGCAGGTTATGCAACAGACCCGAAATATCCAGATAAATTAATCAGTTACATTGAGCGCTACAATTTGCATCAATATGACTGTCAGGTTACAGGAAGAAATTATGTTCCGATTAATACTTCGGCGCCATCAAAAAGTTCATCCTCAGCAGCTTATTCCGATCCAAAAATAAATATGGGTCCATACGATCCGAATTTATACGAAGTTCAAAAAGGAGATACTTTGTATTCTATTTCGAAGAAATTCAATTTATTGGTTGAGGATTTAAAGAAAAAAAATAATCTGACTGACAATGCAATCTCAATAGGACAGAGGTTAAAAGTTAAGTAAGTTTACAGTCGCAGTCGCAGTTTTCAGTTCTGTTGAAATTACTATAGGAGTTAAATAGGTTTTCATTCCAATCTAAAATCAGAAATCTAAAATCTAAAATCAAAAATCACAATGTTATATAAAAGAAGTAGTCAGCTTTTTGCTGAAGCAGAAAAAGTAATTCCGGGAGGAGTAAATTCACCAGTGAGAGCATTTAAAGCCGTTGGCGGAGCTCCGATTTTTGTAAAAAGCGCAAAAGGTGCTTATTTATATGATGAAGACGGAAATAAATTAATCGATTATATTAACTCTTGGGGACCAATGGTTTTGGGTCACGCGTATCAGCCAGTTGTTGATGCGGTGATTGAAAAAGCAAAGTTGGGAACTTCATTTGGAATGCCAACAGAATTGGAAACCGAAATTGCTGCTTTGGCCGTTTCTATGGTTCCTAATATAGATAAAATTCGTTTTGTAAATTCTGGTACAGAAGCTTGTATGAGTGCGATTCGTCTAGCTCGCGGATTTACAAAAAGAGATAAAATTATAAAATTCGCTGGTTGTTATCACGGACATTCAGATTCATTTTTGATTCAAGCAGGAAGTGGAGCCGTAACTTTTGGTTCGCCAAACAGCCCAGGTGTTACAGAAGGAACTGCAAAAGATACTTTATTAGCAAAATACAATGATTTAGAAAATGTAAAAACTCTGGTTGAAGCTAATAAAGGAGAAATTGCTGCTATTATTATTGAAGCCGTTGCAGGAAATATGGGATGTATTGTTCCTAAAGAAGGATTTTTGCAAGGTTTACGAGATTTGTGTACTGCAAACGGAATCTTATTGATTTTTGACGAAGTAATGACAGGTTTCCGTTTAGCTCGCGGTGGTGTTCAGGAATTATACGGAATTGATGCTGATATTGTGACTTTTGGAAAAGTTATCGGAGGCGGATTGCCAGTTGGAGCTTTTGCTGCTCGCGAAGAAATCATGAATCATTTAGCGCCTCTTGGTCCAGTTTATCAGGCAGGAACATTGTCTGGAAATCCGTTAGCAATGGCTGCAGGATTAGCAATGTTGAAAGCACTTGATTCTGATAGAGAAATTTTTACTCGTTTAGAAGAAAAAACAGCTTATTTAGAAGCAGGAATCAACAGAGTTTTAAAAGCAAATAATGTTGTTTTCACCATCAATAGAGTGGGTTCTATGATTTCGGTTCACTTTGATGCAGATCCAGTTACCGATTTCCAAACGGCTGCAAAAGGAGATAACGAAACATTTAAAAAATTCTTCCACGGATTATTGCAAGAAGGAGTTTACATTGCACCATCTGCATACGAAACGTGGTTTATTACAGATGCATTGACTTACGAAGATTTAGATTTTACAATCCATGCGATTGATAAAGTTTCGAAAACATTCTAATAACACAAAGGAGGCTCAAAAGCCTCCTTTTTTTATAACCAAGATTATTTTTTGTCTTTTCTGTGTTCTTTCATTTTATCCTTATGTTCTTTTTGAATCGCTGTCCATTTAGTGTATTGATCAGCAGTCAAGATAGATTTCATTTTAGCATCATAAGCTTTATGATTTTCTTCCATCTGTTTTTTCATGGCTTTCTTTTCAGCTTCAGTTGGCTGAACAGTAGAATCCTTTCGGCTCTTTTTAAGCATTGCCATTTTTGTGCTTCTATCAGATAAAAGTTCGCTAACTTGTTTTTGCTGGTCTGCATTTAAGTTTAAATCCGTTGTCAGTTTTTGCAAATGCGCTTGATCACGTTCTTGTGGTGATTTAAAATGACCTTTATGATCTCCTTTTCCTCTGTGATCTTTACTCTCTTTTTTTAGAGCCGTCCATTTTGTATACTGATCAGCAGTTAAAATCGATTTCATTTGAGCATCGGTTGCTTCTTTTTCTGCGATCATTTGTTTTTTGAAAGCTTCTCGTTCTGCATCAGTCGGTTTTGCTTTACTGTCTTTTCGAGCTTCTTTAAACTTTTCTGCTTTGGCACTTTTTTCTTCGATAAGCTGTTTTACCTGCTCTTGCTGTTTTTTATCTAAATTTAAATCAGAAGTTAATTTTTGCAAATGCTTTTCGTTACGCTGTTCTGGAGTTAATTTTTCTCGCTGATCGCGTGTCGCTTTCTGATTGTTGTCTTGCGCAAAACTTACCATTCCAACGAATAATAAAGCTGCAATAAATAATTTTTTCATTTTTCGTCTATTTAAAGGTTTATAACACTTAGACTTCAACAGAATTATTAAGTTTAATGGAATTTTCAGGTTTATCTTTTATTTAACAGAAACTATTAAAGAGAATTTAAAGAAATTTTGAGAAACAAAAAAGAGGCAATTAAGCCTCCTTAGTTTAGTTTATGTCTCTTCTATGTTCTTTCATTTTCTCTCTTGCTCTGTATTTGTTTTCTTCTTGAATAGTTTTCCATTTAGTGTATTGGTCAGCATTCAAAATCGATTTCATTTTGGCATCGTTTGCATCTTTTTCAGCCAACATTTCTTTTTTAAAAGCTTCTCTTTCTGCAACAGTAGGTTTTGCGCCACTTTCTTTTTGTTCTTGGCGTGCATCCCTTAATTTTTCAGCTTTTGTGCTTCTGTCTGCTAAAAGCTGTTTTACTTGCGCTTGCTGATTGGCATCCAAATTTAATTCTGTAGTTAATTTTTGTAGCTGTCTTTCGCTACGCTGTTCAGGTGTTAATTTTTCTCTTTTTTCTTGTGCAAAACTTGCTATTCCAACAAACAACAAAGCTGCGATTAATAATTTTTTCATGTTTACGTTTTTTAATTGTTATACGAATTAGACTTTTCAGAATACAACTGGTTTAATTGTATTTTGAAAAATTATATTTTATTTAACAAAATGAGAAACAGTGATATATGCAAATAAATTAAAAGAATGATCCCTACACAATAAGAATAAATTTAAATGTTCAATTGTAAGTGTTTTACTTAAGCTATTTTTTTTAACTTTAGTGAAAGTATTGTTCTTTAATGATTTTATAAAAGCAATTTCACATGAATTTTTTAAAATAATGCCTAAAAAAGAATATTATGAGCTCAACTCCAGCTGCAAGCAAAATTGCATTTTTCTCAACCCAGCCTTATGATAAAACATTTTTCAATAGGTATAATGAGGATTTTGGTTTCCAATTAGATTTTTTTGAAACACAGCTTAATCCACAGACAGTGGCTTTAATTGAAGACTGCGAAATTGTTTGTGTTTTTGTCAATGATGTTGTGAACGAAACTGTCATTAAACAATTAGCAGAAAAAAATGTAAAAATTATTGCTTTGCGTTGCGCAGGATTTAATAATGTCGATTTGGAAGCAGCAAAAAGACACGATATAAAAGTATGCCGAGTTCCAGCATATTCGCCACAAGCAGTTGCAGAACACGCCATGGCAATGATTCTGACTTTAAACCGAAAAACGCACAAAGCGTATAATAGAGTTCGTGAACAGAATTTCTCTTTGAACGGATTGCTAGGTTTTGATTTATTCGGAAAAACAGTTGGAATTATCGGAACAGGAAATATCGGAAAAGCATTTTCTAAAATTGTATTGGGCTTTGGCTGTAAAGTTTTGGCTTATGATATTGTGGAAAGCGAAGAAATGAAAAATGACGGCGTCTCTTTTGTAGGTTTAGAAGAGATTTTTAAATCGAGTGATATTATCTCGCTTCACTGTCCGCTAAACGATCAGACGAAACATGTTATCAATAAAACTTCGTTGACTTTTATGAAAGAAAATGTTATGATTATCAACACAAGCCGTGGCGGATTAATAGAAACATCATCGGTTATTGAAGGCCTGAAAGAAGGAAAAATAGGTTATTTAGGAATTGATGTTTACGAACAGGAAGAAAAATTATTCTTTAGAGATCTTTCTGCGGATATTATTCAAGATGATGCGATTCAGCGTTTAATGAGTTTTCCGAATGTATTAGTGACTGCGCATCAGGCATTTTTTACGAACGAAGCTTTAACTCAGATTGCATTAGTTACGTTCAATAATATAAAATCATTGCTGACGCAGCATGATATTGAAAATAAAGCGGCATTGCTGGTTTAATAATATTTAATTTAAAAAGCGATTATGAAAAATGTAATTTTAGTTCTAATCGGAATTTTGGCATTGACTTCTTGTCAAAATAAAGACAATTCAAAGAATATTGTAAAAACAATTGTTCAGGATACCTTGTCTAAAACACTTGGCGGTACAGCAGATTTAAGTGAAGTGTCCGAAAAAAATAATAAAGAAGCAGAATTAATTCGAAAGCAATTGTTGGTTTTGTTAAAGAAAGATTTGCCCGTAATGACCAAAGACCAGAGATTCTTTTATTACGAACCATTCGATTTAAATAACGATCAGAAAAATGAATATTTCGTTGGTTTTTCTAATTCGTATTTCTGCGAAAGCGGAGGCTGTTCAGGCTATATTTTAAATAATGACGGAACTGTAATAAATTCATTTACCGTAACCGATTTCCCAATTTTAGTTACGACAGATTCTTCAGAGAAATTCTATAATCTTCTAATGAAAAGCGGAGGAACATTTCATCTTATGAAAACGAAAAACGGAAAATATCCATCCAATCCTTCAATAGAAGAATTTTGGAAAGGAGAAGTTCCAAAAGAAAGTACTTCTGTTTTAGATATTCAAGGGAAGAACTTGGAGAAGTATTTGTTTTAGATTACAACCTAATTAAACTGGACTGAAGTCCAGCCTACAAAATAAATCGAGCTAAAGCTCTTTTCGAGTTCCGAAGGAACAAACTATATTGCAGGGCTGGACTTCAGTCCAGTTGACGTTTGGATTGGATAATAAAAAACCCGACAGTCCCGAAGCCTCGGGATAAAACCTGTCGGGTTTGGAATATTATAAAATTCCTCTCCGAGTTTCAAAATTGGAATTTGGATTTTAAAACTTTGGAATTTTACCCCACCAATTCCACAAACTTAAACTCGCCATCAACAACAACTTTAGTCAAACCGTGTTTTGATAGATTTTTCATAGAAGCATCCCATTTTTTACCACTTAAGTTGGCAGTAACTTTAAGCTGTCCTAGATCCATTTTATTTTCGTTTCCTTTCAATAAATCAACAATAAACTTCTCTTCATCAGAAAGTTCAACTGTTTGTTTTTTCTCCGGACGCATTTGCGGGAACAATAAAACCTCTTGAATAGAAGCATTATTAGTTAAATACATAATCAAACGATCCATTCCAATTCCCATTCCAGAAGTAGGAGGCATACCATACTCAAGCGCTCTTAAGAAATCTTCGTCGATAATTCCGTTTGCTTCATCATCACCTTTTGCAGCCAAACGCATCTGATCTTCAAAACGCTCTCTTTGATCAATTGGATCATTCAATTCAGAATACGCATTTGCGATTTCTTTTCCGCAAACCATTAATTCAAAACGTTCCGTCAAATCTGGGTTATCGCGGTGCTCTTTACAAAGCGGTGACATCTCTTTTGGATAATCTGTAATGAAAGTTGGCTGAATATAATTTCCTTCACATTTCGCTCCAAAAATCTCATCAATCAATTTTCCTTTACCCATTGTTTCGTCAACCTCGATTCCCATTCCGCGAGCTGCTTCAAACAATTCTTGTTCTGTTTTGCCAGAAATATCAAAACCAGTAAAATGTTTGATAGAATCGGTCATTGTAACACGAGCGTAAGGTGCTTTAAAGTTAATTGTGTGCTCGCCAAAAGTCACTTCACTAGTTCCATTTACGGCAATTGCGCAATGCTCTAATAAGCCTTCAGCAAACTCCATCATCCAGTTGTAGTCTTTATAGGCTACATATATTTCCATTGCGGTAAACTCAGGATTATGCGTTCTGTCCATACCCTCGTTACGGAAGTTTCTAGAGAACTCATAAACACCTTCAAATCCACCAACAATTAATCTTTTTAAGTATAATTCATTCGCAATACGCATGTAAAGTGGAATATCAAGCGAGTTGTGGTGCGTAATAAATGGTCTTGCCGAAGCGCCACCAGGAATTGACTGTAATACCGGAGTATCAACCTCCAAATATCCTGCATCGTTAAAATAACCACGCATTGCAGTAAATAACTTGGTACGCTTAATAAAAGTTTCTTTAACATGTTGGTTAACTGTTAAATCTACATAACGCATTCTGTAACGCAATTCAGCATCATTAAAAGCATCGTGTACATTTCCTTCTTCGTCAACTTTTGGCAACGGAAGAGGGCGCAACGTTTTACTCAAAAAAGTAAAACCAGTTACACGAATACATTTTGCACCAACTTGCGTAGTAAACAATTCACCTTCAATACCAATAAAATCACCTAAATCGGTTAATTTTTTGAAAACTTGATTGTACAAAGTTTTATCGTCACCTTCACACAAAACATCGCGATTTACATACAATTGAATACGTCCTTCGCTATCTTGCAATTCAGCAAAAGAAGCCTTACCTTGATCACGAACACTCATCAAACGACCAGCAACAATAACCTTCTTACCCTCTTCAAATGTCTCCTTTATCTGCTTAGATGTATGATTTACAGGAAAAAGATTAGCTGGATAAGGATTGATTCCTAAGTTGCGTAAGTTCTGAAGTTTTTCTCTTCTAATGATTTCTTGTTCTGATAATGCCATTTTTGCTTTATTTTTTAAGTGTGCAAAGATAAAAAAAAGAATGTAGATTTTAGAATGCAGATTTTAGATTTTTTGCAGCATCAAATTATTGGGTTTCAATCAACTTTAGTCCCGCTATCCATTTCAATCTTTTATGCCGAACACCGGCACAAAAGGATTTCCATTTCTATCGGGGCTAGATTAGAAATTTTTGTTTTCATAATAGTTTTTAGCTGGAACGCAATTAGGGAAAAACTTAAGAACTTAGAATCTTAGAACCTTAGTACCATAAAAAAGTTCGTATCTTTGATAAAAATATAACTACGATGAACTTATACAAATTACTTAGTTTTTCTTTTTTAATAGCGACTTTAACGAGCTGTACTTTCACTGAAAACATTACAATTAATGAAAATGGAACCGGAAAATTCTCTGTAGACATGGACGGTTCTGCCTTAATGGAAATGGCTGGCGATCAGATTGCGGGCCAAATGGGAGAAGCTAAAAAAGATGTTGATACTACTTTTACTTTCAAACAGCTGTTTGAAGAGAAAAAAGACAGTATTGCGAAATTGTCGCCTGAAACGCAGAAAGAACTTAAAAAACTGGAAAATTTTGTTGTGTCAACAAAAATGAGTTCTGAGAAAAAGCAGTTTTTAATGAATATGGCAACTGATTTTAAAAACGTAAATGAACTTCAAGATATTTTGCAAACATTAGGCACGCTTCAAAAATTAGAAGGAGGCGCAAATGCCAATCCGCTTGGAAGCGGTTTCGGAAATAATGGCAGCAAGTTGAGTTATACTTATGACGGGAAAAAATTTACAAGAAAAGCAGTTGTTGATCTGCAAAAAAAGTCTGCAAAAGCAAAAGACTCTGCTGGAGATATGTCAAAAATGATGTTTGCTTCTTCAAGTTATGTTGTAAAATATCATTTCCCAAAAAAGATAAAGAAAGTTTCAAATCCAACTGCTTTATTTAGCGACGATCGCAAATCAATTACAATTCAATACACTTTTACGGATTATATGGAGAATCCTGACAAACTGAACTTTGATGTTGAGTTTGAAAAATAATTAAGATGAATAAAAAAATCCAACTTCAGGATCTGGGCAAAAAAGATTATAAATCGACTTGGGAATATCAGGAAGAAATCTTTAAAGATATAGTCGATTTAAAAATCAAGAACAGAAGAGAAGAACTAGATCTGCCAACACCAAATTATTTACTGTTAGTTGAGCATCCGCATGTTTACACTTTAGGAAAAAGCGGCGATCTGGAAAATTTATTATTAAATGAAAAACAGCTCGAAGCCAAAGGAGCGACCTTTTATAAAATCAATCGTGGCGGAGATATTACGTATCACGGACCTGGACAGATTGTAGGTTATCCTATTTTGGATTTAGAAAATTTCTTTACTGATATTCATAAATACCTGCGTTTGTTGGAAGAATCAATTATTCTGACTTTAGCAGAATATGGCTTAGAATCTGGCAGAAGCGAAGGAGAAACAGGAGTATGGCTAGGTGTAGGAACTCCGTTTGCACGCAAAATCTGCGCAATGGGCGTTCGCGCTTCACGATGGGTAACCATGCACGGATTTGCCTTAAACGTAAATGTTGATTTAGGATATTTTGACAATATTATTCCATGTGGAATTCGCGGAAAAGGCGTGACTTCTTTAAACGTTGAACTTGGTGTAGAAAAAGTAGATGAAGAGGAAGTAAAAGCTAAAATTATAAAACATTTCAAAGAGCTGTTTGAGGCCGAATTTGTTTAAAAATAGCTGTAAAAAGTTAAACCGTTTCAAGTATCTATTTGAAACGGTTTTTTATTTCGCCTCATTTTTTTAGATAGAAAGCGATTTTTTTCTAAAAATATATTGAAAAAAGGGAAAAACCATTTCGCAAAAGTTAAGATTTTGAAGGAAAGACAAATTATAGGGGACACGTCATTCTCTTTAGTATTTATGCTAAATTTGAGTACTTACTATTAAATTTTTAATCCTGATGGCTTATGAGAAAAATCTACTTATTCTGTTTCCTTTTTGTGCTTAATGGTCTTTTTGCCCAAAAGAAAGATAAATTATATCCCGTTGCAGTTTATGAAAAAGTGTGGCAGGAAAAAAATAGCGACACCAGATTAAAGATGATTAAATCGATTTGGTTAGAAGACAGCACCTTTGAAGATCCTTCGGCTTCTATAAAAGGAACTGTTGCGTTTAATAATGTTATCAACGAATTTTACAAGAAAAACCCAGATGCCGTTTTAACTTCGGGAGCCAAAATCGTAAAAGACAATTATGTGACTTGGGAATGGAAAGTTCTTGATTCTAAAAACAACCTTATAATGGCTGGGCGTGATTTTGCGCGTTTAAACGGAAAAGGTCAGGTAAGTAAAATTATTGGTTTCTGGGATAAAGGAGCAACATTGTCTGAGGCTGATGTTTTGAAAAATTTAGAAGCTGACAATTTGAAAGTAGTAGCAAAATATTACGAAAGCCTTTTTAAAACAAGAGATTTTGATGCTTTGGGAACTGTAATTGCTGACGGAGCAGTTTACAATCAAGCTCCAAGTCTGCCTTATGGAGGAACTTATTCAGGTTTTAGCGAATGGACTAAAATGTTCACAAAATCGAGAGAATTCTTTGATTTTCAGATAGAAAAAGAACCAGTTTATTTCAGCGATGCTTCTAAGAATGAAGTGATCATTTATTTTACAATAAGCGCTAAATCTAAAAAATCAGGTAAAACAATGTCGGTTCCAATTTCTGAACATTTTGATTTGAAAGACGGAAAAATTACAGCTGTTAGACCTTTTTATTTTGACACAAAAACATTTGCAGAATTTTTGAAGAGTAAAAAGTGACAAGTAACAAGTAATTATGAGTTATGAGTGGGAAGAATGAAAAACAAAAAACGACCTGATGGTCGTTTTTTTGTTTATTCGAACATCAATTCTAGTTGCTCTGGCAGCAGTCTAAAACTCATTCTGTGGTATTTTGTAGTTCCGAATTCTTTAATGGCTTCTCGATGTTCTCTGGTTGGATATCCTTTGTTTTGTTTCCAGTTGTACATCGGGAATTCTTCATGAATTTGATCCATGTATTCGTCACGATATGTTTTTGCTAAAATTGATGCGGCAGCAATACTCAGATATTTTCCGTCGCCTTTTATAATACTTTGATTCGGAATGGATTTTAAAAGTGTGATTTCATCTTGAGAGAACTGTCTTCCAAAAGTGTTTTTAAGTCCGAGTTTTGCATTTAAAGAACGATTTCCGTCAACAATAATATATTCTGGAACATGTTTTAGCTTTAAAATACATTCCTGCATTCCTTTCATGGAAGCATTTAAAATATTTATTTCATCAATTTCATCTGGAAACAAATGTGTAACGGCAAAACATACAGCTTCTTTTTCTATAATAGGTCGTAAAAGGGATCTTGTTTTTTCAGACAATTGTTTACTGTCGTTAAGAAGTTTATTTTCAAAATGGTCGGGTAAAATTATTGCCGCTGCAGTAACTGGCCCAGCCAAACATCCTCTGCCAGCCTCGTCGGTTCCAGTTTCTAAAACAAATCCTGAGAAATTTTTTTCGAGCATTTTTTTAAGTTTTAAATAACAAAGTAAATAAAATTTTCAGCAAAAATATTCGTTTTCGTACTGTCAGTCAAGGCAATTGTATAAAATGAAGTGTTTTTTTATTTATTTGTTTTTATAATTTACCTTTGCTTAGCAAATTTTGTCAAAATAAATTTATACAAAGCCATCAAATGAGAATATTCATTTTTCTATATCTATTAGTTGTTCCAACTTTATTGTTTTCGCAAGAAAAAAAAACTGCTTCTAAAAATAATTTAGATATGAATACGGAATATTCAAGCATAACGGATACCGTAAAAAAGAAAAAACAAAAAATAGCGAAAATCGACCAGTATAAAATTGTCACTTTAGAACATGACACCATTTATGCTGATACGTCTTTGACAATTAAAAGTGCGTATAGACAAAATCACCTTAGGAAAGATCTTTTCGGACTTCAGGAATTTTCTAATATTGGACAGCCTTTAAACACATTGCAATACAGTTTGACAAGTTTTTCTCCGTATCCTGAAATTGGTTTTACCGGAAAACATTCACTTTATATGCAAGCAGATGAAATTAGATATTACTCTGTTGCAACGCCTCTTACTGAGCTGTTTTTTAATACGACTATAAAAAAAGGTCAGAATGTAGATTCTTTTATTACATTAAATGCTTCTAAAAACCTTAATTTCTCAATCGCTTATAAAGGGCTGAGATCTGAGGGAGATTATAATAATCAATTGGTTAGCGCTGGTAATTTAAGAATTACAACTAGTTATGCTACAACCAGTAAACGATATGCGATAAACGCACATTTTACAAATCAGGATATTATGAATGAGGAAAATGGCGGTATAACGAACGATGCTGATTTTGAAAGCGACAATCAAGATTATAAAAACCGACAAAGATTGCAGGTTTATCTTACTGACGCTGAATCATTTTTAAAAGGAAGAAGATTGTTTTTCGATCATGCTTTTAGAGTAAATCCAAAGGACGGGAGCAATAATCTTTATATAACGCATCAATTTAATTACGAGTATAAAGCTTATGAATACAAACAGCCAAGTGTAATTTCTACCATAACTGACAACAACGGATCTTCAACTCGTATACAGCGATTTGGAGAATCTTATGCAGCTGGTAATATTAATGACCAGACCAAATACGAAAGACTTTATAACAAAGTTGGGGCGGCTTACGAAAATTCGCTTCTAGGTAAGTTTATATTTTTTGTAGATGATTACCGATCTAATTATCAGTATGATAGAGTTATAGTTGATGGTAATGGAAATGCTGTTCCGGATAATTTGTTTCTGCAAATAAATAATTTTGGAGGTCAGTATGAATATCAGAAGAATAAATGGAATGGTAGATTTTTGTATTCAAGATCAATTACCAATCAGTCGCTTTCAGATTTAGATGCTAAGCTTCGATATGACATGAGCGAAAAAATTAAGTTTGATTTTAGATATCGCAACATAAATAAACTACCAAATAACAATTATAATTTGTATCAAAGCAGTTGGATTTCATACAATTGGTCAAATAATTTTAAAAACGAAAAGATTAATTCGCTAAGTGCAGAAATCATAACGCCTTGGTTAACGGGACAAGTTCAGTATACCGTATTAAAAGATCATTTGTACTTTACAGACATGGCTACAGATGCTGAAAAAGCGGCAAGTCAGCAAATCGTTAAACCAATGCAGTACGGAAATGCAATTAATTATTTGGAGATAAAAGCAAGCCGAGAATTCAAATTTGGACCTTTTGCATTAGATAATACGCTTTTGTATCAAAAAGTAGATCAGTCAGATTTAATTTTAAATGTGCCTGATTTCGTGACTAGAAATACATTTTATTACTCTAATCGATTGTTCAAAAAAGCGTTATTTCTTCAAACAGGAATTGTATTTAATTATCTTACAAAATATTATGGAGATGATTATAACCCTGTTATTTCTGAATTTTTTGTGCAGCAAGATAAAAAAATCGGTGGTTTTGCAACATTTGATTTCTTTGTGAATGCTAGAATACGCCAAACGCGTTTTTACGTAAAAGCAGAACACTTTAATGCGGCTTTTACACAAAGTAACTATTACTCGGCGCCACATAATCCGTATCGTGATTTTGTGTTGCGTTTTGGTCTGGTTTGGAATTTCTTCCAATAAAAACCAGCTTATTTTTTATTTAGAACCACTAATAAAACTTAAATAAAAATGGACTTTTCAAATAATATTTTAGAAACAATTGGTAACACACCATTGGTAAAACTCAACAAAATTGTTGCTGAAATTGATGCGTTAGTATTGGCAAAAGTCGAAACCTTTAATCCTGGTAATTCTGTAAAAGACAGAATGGCTGTAAAAATGATTGAAGATGCAGAGGCAGATGGCCGACTAAAACCTGGAGGAACTATTATTGAAGGAACTTCTGGAAATACAGGAATGGGACTTGCACTTGTAGCAATCGTAAAAGGCTACAAATTAATTTGTGTAATCTCAGACAAACAGTCTAAGGAAAAGATGGATATTCTTCGTGCTGTTGGAGCAAAAGTTGTCGTTTGTCCTACAGATGTTGAGCCTACAGATCCACGTTCATATTATTCGGTTTCAAAACGTTTAGCAGAAGAAACTCCAAATTCTTGGTATGTAAATCAGTACGATAATATGTCAAATTCTTTGGCGCATTATGAGCAGACCGGACCAGAAATCTGGAAACAGACTGAAGGAAAAATTACGCACTTTGTTGTGGGAGTTGGAACGGGAGGAACTATTTCTGGAGTTGGAAAATACTTGAAAGAACAAAATCCGAATATTAAAATTTGGGGAATTGATACTTATGGTTCTGTTTTTAAAAAATATCACGAAACAGGAATTTTTGATGAAAACGAAATCTACTCGTATATAACAGAAGGTATTGGAGAAGATATTCTGCCAAAAAATGTTGATTTCTCTTTAATTGATGGTTTTACAAAAGTAACTGATAAAGATGCTGCGGTTTATACAAGAAAGATTGCTCTTGAAGAAGGTATTTTTGTTGGAAACTCTGCCGGAGCTTGTATAAAAGGCTTGTTGCAGTTGAAAGAACATTTTAAACCAGATGATGTTGTTGTGGTATTATTTCACGATTCTGGAAGCCGTTATGTTGGAAAAATGTTTAATGACGACTGGATGCGCGAGCGCGGATTCTTAGAAGAAAACGTTACAAAAGCTGAAGACGTTATTAAAGATCATATTGACAAAGAATTAATTGTTGTTCGTACAGAAGAATTAGTTTCTCATGCCATTGAGCGTATGCGTAAATATAAAATTTCGCAAATTCCAGTTGTAGACATCAACGGATTTGTTGGTTCTGTAGACGAAACAGATTTGTTTAGAAGTTATGTTGCCGATAAAAATGTTGCCGAAAAACCAATTAAAGAAGTGATGGGTAAACCTTTTCCGATTGTAAAATTAGGAACGCCAATTGAAGAAGTTTCAAAACTTTTCAGCAAAGAAAATGATGCCGTTTTGGTTGATTTAGGAAACGGACAACATCACATTATTACTAAATATGATATTATTGGCTCAATAAAATAAGCCTTTCAAATATAAATAATCCATAAATCTTATTGTTTTACAAATAGGTTTATGGATTTGTCTTTTAAAAATATAAAATGAATTTTACTGCTATTGATTTTGAGACTGCAACAGGATATCACCCGTGTTCTGTGGGTATTGTGACCGTTCAAAATGGAATTATTGTTGATGAATATGTAACTTTAATTAAACCGCCGAATAACATTTACAATCCTTTTACGATTCGTGTTCATGGAATCTATCCTAAAGATACTATCAACGCAAAATCATTCTTTCAAATTTATCCTGAGATTGAAAAGAGATTAAAAAATAGGGTCGTAGTGGCACATAATGAAAGCTTTGACCGAAATGTTTTAATGAAAACAATGTTGCTTCACGGTTTAAATTATGAAGATTTAAACATAGCTGCAAAATGGGAGTGCACAGTTAAAATATACAAATCAAAAGGCATAAAACCAACAAAATTAAGTGATTGCTGTCGCGAGATGGATATTCAGCTGAATCACCACGAAGCTCTTTCAGATGCGAGAGCTTGTGCTAAGTTATATATGCTTCGTTAAATATTTTTATTTTGTAAGAATAATATTAAAAATTAATTACTTTTAGATTTTGTAACTTATTATAAAATCTAAGATGAAAGAAGACTTCCTTCATTATCTCTGGAAATTCAAGAAATTTGACAGCTTGAATTTAAAATCGGCTCAAGGCGAACTGATAACTATTCTTAAGTTTGGTGATTATCTTGAACTTGCTGGGCCTGATTTTTTTAATGCACATATACAAATCGGTGACCAAAAATGGGCTGGGAATGTTGAGATTCACTTAAAATCTTCAGATTGGTATTTGCACAATCATGAAAAAGATCCTGCCTATAAAAATGTCATTCTTCATGTTGTTTGGGAGAATGATACGGCAATTTTTAGAGAGAACAATACTGAAATACCTGCTTTGGTTCTTAAAGATTATGTTTCAAAAGAGACAATCGAAAGCTATAATGCATTGGTTTCTCCAAAAACTTGGATTGCCTGCGAAAAGCAATTAAAAGAAATTGATAAGTTTATTTTTAAGAACTGGCAAGAAAGATTATTTTTTGAGCGCTTAGAGCGAAAATCAAAGTTTATTTATCAACTATTAGAAGAAACCAATCAAGATTGGGAAGCGGTCTTGTTTTGCCTCCTGGCGAAGAATTTCGGATTAAATACGAATGGGAATTCCTTTCTGCAAATTTCAAAGGCAATTCCGTTTTCTATAATCAGGAAAGAAAGTTTTGAAATCGAAAATTTAGAAGCACTGCTTTTTGGAACATCCAATTTATTAGAAGCAGAAAAAGAAGATGTGTATTATAAAGATCTCAAGTTTCGCTATTTTTATTTGTTGCATAAATATCAAATAGAAAAAACATATACAGAACCGCTTCAGTTTTTTAAACTTCGGCCCGATAACTTTCCGACGATTAGACTTTCGCAATTAGCAGGTTTGTATCACACACATCAAAATTTATTCTCCAAAATTATTGATTTGAAATCTGCTGATGCTGTCTATCGTTTGCTGAATGTCTCTGCGAGTACTTATTGGCAAAATCATTATCAGTTTGATAAAGAAAGTCCAAAGAAATCTAAAATGCTTTCTAAATCATTTATAGATTTACTAATAATAAATACGATTATTCCGCTTCAATTTTCCTACTCCAGTATGATAGGCGAGTCAATCGCCGAAGATTTAATCGATTTTATGAATGAAGTCGTTTCAGAAAAAAATGCCATTATTGATAAGTTTAATTCGTTTGGCGTCAAGTCAAAAACAGCATTTGAAAGTCAGACATTATTAGAACTTAAAAATGAATATTGTGAACGTAAAGCTTGCCTAAAATGTGGAATAGGAATCGAACTGCTTAAAAATAATTAGCGAATTAGAAAATGTGATAATTAGATAATTTGTACTTTTGTAAATCTAAAATCTATCCCGAAGTCTCGGGACTAAAATATAAAATCTCGAAATGTCCGCAATTTTAAAACTTAAATTCTTTTTTGAAAAATATGGCTTTCATGTTTCTTCAAGACTAGCCGATAAACTCGGAATGCGCGTAACAAGTGTTCGATTGTTTTTTATCTATATTTCTTTTGTTACAGCTGGTTTAGGATTTGGAGTTTATTTAACTCTTGCTTTTTGGATTAGACTAAAAGATTTAATTCGCTCAAAAAGAACATCTGTATTTGATTTATAAAAAAAGCTCCAAATGTAAATTTGGAGCTTTTTTATGAACTTATATTTATTCTTCTGTTGTATTGTTAAGTCTAGATCTTTTCTTGCTATATCCAAAGTATACAATTATACCAATAAGAAGCCATCCAAAAGATAACAACTGCGCATCTTTACTTAAATTAAAAATCAAATAAGAATTGATTGCAATTCCTAATACCGCAATAACTGGTAACGCAGGAACTTTAAATGTTCTGGTTAATCCGGGTTGTTTTACTCTTAAAATCCAAACAGCGATACAAACCATTGTAAAGGCAAACAAAGTACCAAAACTTGTCATATCAGCCAATTTATTGATTGGTGTAAAAGCAGCAACGGTTGCAATAACAGCACCAAGGATCATTAAGTTAGTTTTTGGTGTTCCAGAAATTGGATTCACTTTAGAGAAAACTTGTGGAATTAAACCGTCTTTAGACATTCCAAGGAAAATTCTAGATTGTCCCATAATCATTACCATTAATACAGAAACCAGACCAATAGTTGCGGCAACTGTAATAATAGAACCAGCCCAGCCTTGTCCTGCAATATCAAATGCATAAGCAACAGGGGCTTTGATCGCTTCAGGATATTTTCCTAGTGGATTAAAGTCTTGGTAATTCATCATTCCCGTTAATACTAAAGAAACAAGAATATATAAAGTAGTACAAATTAATAAAGAAGCAATAATTGCAAACGGAACGTCTTTTTTAGGATTAATCGCTTCACCCGCTTGAGTAGAAACGGCATCAAAACCAACATAAGCAAAGAAAATAGCAGCTGCTCCAGAGATAATACCTCCAATTCCGTAAGCATTGTGAGTAGTTTCTTTTTCAATAATTTGAGTTGCTTCAGGAATAAATGGACTCCAGTTTGCTGTGTTGATGAAGAAAAGACCAGCAATAATTACAAAGATTACAGCAGATACTTTAAGAATAACAATTGCATTGTTTGCTTTTGCTGCACTTTTTGTTCCTTTAATAAGCAATGAAATAACTAAAATAACGATCAAAAAAGCAGGAAGATTCATAGAGAAACCTTCTCCAGTATAACTTGCAGGATCTGTAGTTAACCAATCAGGAAGGTGAATATGAAATATTTTGAGCAATTTATTGAAATATCCGGACCAGGAAACTGCCACGGTCATAGACCCCATTGCATACTCGAGAATTAATCCCCATCCAATTATCCAGGCAAAAACTTCTCCAATAGTACCGTAAGCATAGGCATACGCAGATCCTTCAACAGGCAAAATAGAAGCAAATTCAGAATAGCAAAGAGCCGCAAAAACACACGCAATACCTGCGATGATAAACGAAATTGCTAATGCTGGACCTGCATGATAATAAGCCCCAGTACCTGTAAGTACAAAAATTCCACCACCGATAATGGCACCAACACCAATGGCAGTAAGGCTCCATTTTCCTAGGACTCTCTTTAAATCACTCTTTTTCATATCGGCCTCAAAGGCAGATATAGGTTTAACTCTCCAAATTGACATATTATTTTATTGGTTTATTTGTTATTAAGTGCCAAATGTATTGTTTTTTGTAAAAAATAAAAACAATTATCTTCTTTTAAGTTATAAAATCTTTGATTTTTTTACAGTAGTCGTAAGAAAGCTTCTCTAACTATTGACATTCATTAAATTAATTGATCTTTTATAATAGATTCGATAATTTTTTCAAAGATACTTTTCTTATTAAATTTCACAATAAATTTGAAAGATTTTTCTTTCTTTGTTTCAAAAATTATTTTTGATATGAATTTTAAATCTTTAAATAAACATTTTCATTTTACAAAACAACAGCGCGTAGGTCTTTGTATGCTCTTTATTATCATGATTAGCTTGCAGTTGTTCTATTTCTTTTCTGATTTTAGTATTTCAGAAACAAAGAGTTCCGAGAAAGAGCAATGGTTAGCTCTGCAAATAGAAATTGATCAGATGAAATTGGCAGAAAAAAGAGTAAAACCAATTAATTATCCTTTCAATCCTAATTTTATTTCAGATTATAAAGGCTATAAACTCGGAATGTCGGTTGAAGAGATTGATCGTTTAATGGCATTTCGTAAAGAAAATAAATACGTAAACTCAGCAGAAGAATTTCAAAAAGTCACTCGAATTTCAGATTCATTATTAAATAAAATTTCTCCACTATTTAAATTTCCAGATTGGAAACAAAATAAAAATAAGTATAATGCTGAGAGAAAAGATTTTGATATAAAGAGTTTTCCGAAAAAAGAAAAGCTCGTGATACTAGATATTAACGTGGCCACCCAAGAAGATTTGATGAAAATTTACGGAATTGGAGAAGGGCTATCTTCAAGAATTCTAAAACAAAAAGAAATTTTAGGTTCATTCGTATCAATGGAACAGATGAAGGATATTTGGGGGCTTTCACCTGAAGTTATTAATGAATTAAATATTCATTTTAAAGCTATAATTCCTTCAAACTTAAAGAAAATAAATGTCAATGAGGCATCATTAAAAGAATTAGCGCAATTTTCATACTTTAAATATGGACTCGCAAAACAGATTATAACATACAGAAGTATGAATGGAAATTTTAATAATATTGAGGATTTAGCAAAAATTAAAGATTTTCCTGTTGAAAAAGCAAAAATAATTAGTTTATATTTGGAGTTCTAAAGAAACTAACTCATGAACTTTGAATACAACGAAACACAATTAATGATTGCGCAGTCGATAAAAGACTTTGCAGAAAAGAATATCAGGCCTAATATAATGGAATGGGATGAAGCACAGATTTTTCCGGTTCCCCTATTTAAGCAACTTGGCGAGATGGGCTTCATGGGCGTTTTAGTTCCAGAAGAATATGGAGGTTCAGGTTTAGGTTATCACGAATATATTACCGTAATAGAAGAGATTTCAAAAGTAGATCCTTCAATCGGGTTGTCTGTTGCAGCTCACAATTCATTATGTACCAATCATATTTTAACTTTTGGAAACGAAGAGCAAAAAAAGAAATGGCTTCCAAAGCTTGCTACAGCCGAATTTATAGGAGCATGGGGGCTGACCGAACACAACACAGGTTCTGATGCGGGAGGAATGAATACAACAGCAGTTAAAGACGGAGATCATTGGGTTGTAAACGGTGCCAAAAACTTTATAACACATGCGACCTCGGGCGATGTTGCGGTTGTGGTTGTGCGAACTGGCGAAAAAGGTGATTCTAAAGGAATGACTGCTTTTGTTTTTGAAAAAGGAATGAAAGGTTTTTCATCAGGCAAAAAAGAAAATAAATTAGGAATGAGAGCCAGTGAAACCGCTGAATTGGTTTTTGATAATTGCCGCGTTCCAGATGAAAATAGATTGGGAGAAGTGGGTGAAGGTTTTGTTCAGGCGATGAAAATTCTAGATGGAGGAAGAATCTCCATCGGCGCTTTGTCTTTAGGAATTGCAAAAGGAGCGTACGAAGCCGCATTGAAATACTCAAAAGAAAGACATCAGTTTGGACAGCCAATTAGTAATTTTCAAGGAATCTCTTTTAAATTGGCAGATATGGCAACAGAAATTGAAGCTTCAGAATTATTGCTTCACAAAGCCGCTTTCTTAAAACAAAAACATAAACCAGTGACAACATCTGGTGCTATGGCAAAAATGTATGCCTCAGAAGCGTGTGTTAAAATCGCAAATGATGCCGTTCAAATTCATGGAGGTTATGGTTATACCAAAGATTTTCCGGTAGAAAAATTCTATAGAGATTCTAAATTGTGTACAATAGGAGAAGGAACAACTGAAATTCAAAAGCTTGTTATTTCTAGAAATTTATTGAAATAATGGATTTGTGAAATATAAATGTAAGATGTGAAAAGTGAAATGTGAAAAGTAATTTCATGTCTTATTTTTTACATTTTACATTTCACAACAAAAAAAATCATAATTCATTACTCATAATTCATAATTAATATATACATTTGCAGCCTTAACGAGAGGAGGTGTCTATATTATGTTAATTATACCAATTAAAGACGGAGAAAATATCGATAGAGCATTAAAGCGCTATAAAAGAAAATTTGATAAAACAGGAACTGTTCGTCAATTAAGAGCACGTACTGCTTTTATTAAGCCTTCTGTTATCAAAAGAGCTCAAATTCAAAAAGCTGCTTACATCCAAGGCTTGAAAGATAGTTTAGAGAGTTAGTATTAGCTTTTCAAAAATAATTACCGTTAGTGGTCAAAATGTTTTAATTTTGATGCTAACGGTTTTTTTGTGCTTAATTTTTAGATTTATATGAAAACGAATAAAGAAGCTTTTTCAGATTATCTTTTATTGGAAAAGAAATATTCTTCGCATACAGTTGGAGCTTATTTGAATGATATAATTTCTTTTGAGTCCTTTGTAAAAGAATCTTTTGATCAGGAAAATATTGATTTGGTAAATTATAGTCAAGTCAGAAGCTGGATTGTTTATTTGGTAGATCAGAATATTTCAAATGTTTCGGTTAATAGAAAAATGGCTTCTTTAAAAGCTTTTTATAAATTTCTTTTAAAGACAAAACAGATAGAGGTTAATCCGATGTTGAAGCATAAATCTTTGAAAACTCCTAAAATAGTCCAGATTCCTTTCTCGGAAAAAGAATTGAATGATTTGTTTACTGAAATAGATGCTCCTGTTGGTTTTGAAGAAATTAGAGATAAGCTTATTGTGGAGATGTTTTATGTTACCGGAATGCGTCGAGCAGAATTAATACATTTAATGATTAAAAATGTCGATCGTTCAAGTGGTACGATTAAGGTTTTAGGGAAAAGAAACAAAGAGCGAATTATTCCGATATTGCCAATTATTGCAAATCAAATTGATATGTATATAAAGGAAAGAGAGAATTTAGAGGGTTTGGCAGATTATGACTATTTTTTTGTTTCAAAAAAAGGGTTAAAATTGAGTGAATCTTTTGTTTATCGTTTAATAAATTCATACTTTAGTAGGGTCTCAGAAAAGGTGAAAAAAAGTCCGCATGTGCTTCGTCATACTTTTGCAACTCACTTGCTAAACAATGGGGCAGATTTGAATTCAGTTAAAGAATTGCTAGGGCATTCTAGTTTGGCATCTACTCAGGTTTATACTCATAATAGTTTGGCGGAACTTAAAAAAGTATATAAAGATGCCCATCCTAGAAATAAATAGTGGTTCTAAATGTTAAACCTAAAATTTTTATTATGAAGGTAGATGTTCATGCAGTCAATTTTACTGTCGACAGAAAATTGGTCGATTTTATCCAAGAAAGAATGGGTAAGCTAGAGAAATACTACGATCGAGTGGTCTCATCAGATGTTTTTTTGAAAGTTGAAAGAACGAGTGATAAAGAGAATAAGGTGGTGGAAATAAAAATTAATGTTCCTGGCGATGATTTTTTGGTAAAAAAACAGTGTAAAACATTTGAAGAAGCCGTTGAGCTTTCAGCAGAATCGCTAGAACGTTTACTTGTAAAAAGGAAGGAAAAAATTAGAGCACACATTTAATTGAAATTTTTTTGAAAAAATGTTTTGATTAAAAGATAAAATACCTACATTTGCAGTCCGTTAGAAATAGCGGACTTTTTTAATGCATTCGCCGATGTAGCTCAGCTGGCTAGAGCAGCTGATTTGTAATCAGCAGGTCGTGGGTTCGAGTCCCTCTATCGGCTCAATAAATTTCAAATTCGATTTGAAATTGGTTCTTTAAATTATGGGATTTTAAAACTAGGGGAGATACTCAAGCGGCCAACGAGGGCAGACTGTAAATCTGCTGTGTGAACTTCGCAGGTTCGAATCCTGCTCTCCCCACAAATTTTAATTTCAGATTGAAAATTTTAGATTTTAGATTTATGCTAATCTAAAGTCAGAAATCAGAAATCTAAAATTGAAGCTCTGCCGGTGTAGCTCAGGGGTAGAGTGCTTCCTTGGTAAGGAAGAGGTCTCGGGTTCAAATCCCGACATTGGCTCAAGTAAGTAGGAAATTGAAAATTAATATATAACTAAGATTAAAAATTAAGTAAAATGGCAAAGGAGAATTTTAATCGTTCCAAACCGCACTTAAACATAGGTACAATTGGACACGTGGATCACGGAAAAACTACATTAACTGCTGCAATTACAAAAGTATTGTCAGATGCTGGTTACTGTCAAGCAAAATCGTTTGATCAAATCGATAACGCTCCAGAGGAGAAAGAAAGAGGTATTACTATTAATACATCACACGTAGAGTACGAAACTGCTAACCGTCACTACGCTCACGTTGACTGTCCAGGTCACGCGGATTACGTAAAGAACATGGTTACTGGTGCTGCTCAAATGGACGGAGCTATCTTAGTAGTTGCTGCTACAGATGGTCCAATGCCACAAACTCGTGAGCACATCCTTTTAGGACGTCAGGTTGGTATTCCAAGAATCGTTGTTTTCATGAACAAAGTGGATATGGTTGATGATGCTGAGTTATTAGAGCTTGTTGAAATGGAAATTAGAGATTTATTATCTTTCTACGAATATGATGGAGATAATGGTCCTGTTGTTCAAGGTTCTGCTTTAGGAGGATTAAACAATGATCCAAACTGGGTACCTAAAATTATTGAATTAATGGAAGCTGTTGATGCTTGGATCGAAGAGCCAGTACGTGACGTTGCTAAACCATTCTTGATGCCAGTTGAGGACGTATTTACAATTACAGGTCGTGGAACTGTTGCTACAGGTCGTATCGAAACTGGAGTTGCTAACACTGGAGATCCTGTTGAAATCATTGGTATGGGAGCTGAAAAATTAACTTCTACTATTACAGGAGTTGAGATGTTCCGTAAAATCCTTGATAGAGGTGAAGCTGGAGATAACGTAGGTTTATTGTTAAGAGGTATTGATAAAGCTGATATCAAAAGAGGTATGGTTATTATTAAGCCAGGTTCAGTAAAACCACACGCTAAATTCAAAGCTGAGGTTTATATCTTGAAAAAAGAAGAAGGTGGACGTCACACTCCATTCCACAATAACTACCGTCCACAGTTCTACGTACGTACAACTGACGTAACAGGAGTTATTTCTTTACCAGCAGGTGTAGAGATGGTAATGCCAGGTGACAACTTAACTATTGAAGTTGCTTTATTAAGCCCAATCGCTATGAACGTAGGTTTACGTTTTGCTATCCGTGAAGGTGGTAGAACAGTTGGTGCTGGACAAGTTACTGAAATCGTAGAGTAATCTATACTAATAAAAATAAAAAGCCAGTTGACTTCCATTACGAAGTCGCTGGCTTTTAATTACGGGCGTAGTTCAAGGGTAGAATAGCGGTCTCCAAAACCGTTGATGGGGGTTCGAATCCCTCCGCCCGTGCAATAAAAAATATATCAAATGACAAAAGTTACTAATTATTTATCAGAGGCTTTCGAAGAGTTAAAGTCAAATGTTACTTGGCCAGCTTGGGCTGAAGTTCAGAAATTGACAATTGTTGTGGCTGTATTTTCGATCTTATTCGCTTTGGCAACATGGGGAGTAGACGAATTTTTTGCAAAAGCTTTGGCTGGATTTTTTAACTGGTTAAAAGGATAATTTTTTTTGTGATGGCAGATAATAATGTGAAAAAATGGTATGTAGTTAGAGCTGTAAGTGGCCAAGAAAATAAGGTTAAAGCTTACATCGAAACTGAGATTGCCAGACTAGGGATGGAGGATTATGTTTCCCAAGTTTTAGTTCCTACAGAAAAAGTAGTGACTGTAAAAGAGGGAAAGAAAATGTCTAAGGATAAAGTTTACTTTCCTGGATATGTTATGATCGAAGCTAATTTGGTTGGTGAGATCCCTCATATTATTAAGTCAATTACTAGTGTTATTGGATTTTTAGGAGAGACTAAAGGCGGAGAACCTGTTCCTTTAAGACTTTCTGAAGTAAACCGTATGTTAGGTAAGGTAGATGAGTTGGCTGTAAATACAGATACTCGTTCAATTCCTTTTAGTGTTGGTGAAACGGTTAAGGTTATTGATGGACCTTTCAACGGATTTAATGGTTCGGTTGAAAAAATCAATGAAGAAAAGCGTAAGCTTGAGGTAATGGTTAAGATTTTCGGAAGAAAAACTCCATTAGAGTTGAGTTTTATGCAAGTTGAAAAAGTATAATTTTTTGTTACACTATAATAAACCATTGTAATCGCTTCCATTGATTACAGTGTTAAATTTTTTAAAAATGGCTAAAGAAATTAGTAAGGTAGTTAAACTACAAGTTAAGGGAGGTGCTGCGAACCCGTCGCCACCGGTTGGACCTGCTTTAGGAGCTGCTGGGGTTAACATCATGGAGTTTTGTAAGCAATTTAATGCTAGAACTCAAGATAAACCTGGCAAAATTTGTCCAGTGCAAATCACTGTATACAAAGACAAATCATTTGATTTTGTTGTTAAGACTCCTCCAGCAGCAGTTCAGTTAATGGAAGCTGCAAAGCTAAAATCTGGTTCTGGTGAGCCTAATCGTAAAAAAGTGGCTAGCGTTACTTGGGAACAAATTAGAACTATTGCTGAAGACAAAATGCCAGACTTAAACGCTTTCACAATTGAGAAAGCTATGAGTATGGTTGCTGGAACAGCTAGATCTATGGGTATAACTGTATCAGGAGATGCTCCTTTTTAATTAAGAAAAAGAAATGGCAAAATTAACAAAAAAGCAAAAAGAGGCTGCTTCAAAAATTGAAAAGAACAAATTATACTCTTTAAAAGATGCTGCTGCATTAATTAAAGTTGTTGCTTCTGCAAAATTTGATGAGTCTGTTGATATCGCAGTTCGTTTGGGTGTTGATCCAAGAAAAGCGAATCAAATGGTTAGAGGTGTAGTTACTTTACCTCACGGAACAGGAAAAGACGTTAAAGTATTAGCATTGGTTACTCCAGATAAAGAAGCGGAAGCTAGAGAAGCTGGAGCAGATCACGTTGGTCTTGATGATTACTTGCAAAAAATTAAAGATGGTTGGACTGATGTTGATGTTATCATCACTATGCCAGCTGTTATGGGTAAATTAGGTCCATTAGGTCGTATTTTAGGACCTAGAGGTTTAATGCCAAACCCTAAAACAGGTACAGTAACTATGGATGTTGCTAAAGCTGTTCAAGAGGTTAAAGCTGGTAAAATCGACTTTAAAGTTGACAAAACTGGTATCGTTCACGCTGGTATTGGTAAAGTTTCTTTCGGAGCTGAGCAAATCGTTGAGAACGCACACGAAATTATTCAAACATTAATAAAACTTAAACCAACTGCTGCTAAAGGTACATACATCAAAGGTATTCACCTTACAAGCACAATGAGTCCTGCTATCGCATTAGACCCAAAAGCAGTATAATTGGTAGTTAAAAATTTTTAGTATGACTAGAGAAGAAAAATCAATCGCGATTGAAAATTTAACTGCGCAGTTAGCTGGTACAAATATCATTTACATTTCTGATATTTCTGGTTTAAACGCAGAGACAACTTCAAACTTACGTAGAGCTTGTTTTAAAGCAGGTATCAAATTAGAGGTTGTTAAGAACACTTTGCTTGCAAAAGCAATGGAAGCTTCTTCTAATGATTATGGTGACTTACCTACAGTTTTATCAGGTAACAGTGCTATCTTTATTTCTGATGTTGCAAATGCACCTGGAAAAATTATCAAAGATTTCCGTAAGAAATCTGATAAACCAGTTTTAAAAGGAGCTTATATCAATTCTGAAGTTTACATTGGAGATAATCAATTAGATGCATTAGCTACAATTAAATCTAAAGAAGAATTGCTTGGAGAACTTATTGGATTATTACAATCTCCAGCACAAAGAATTATTTCTGCTTTACAAAACAAATTCGCAGGAAGCGAAGAAGAAGGAGCAGAGTAATAAAAGTAAGGGAAATTGCTTCCTTGCTGCTTAATTAGCGCACAATAATTAAATTATATTTTTTACACAAATCATTTTAAACGATAGAAAAAATGGCAGATTTGAAACAATTCGCAGAACAATTAGTTAACTTAACAGTTAAAGAAGTTAACGAATTAGCAACAATATTAAAAGACGAGTATGGTATCGAGCCTGCTGCTGCAGCTGTAGTAGTTGCTGCTGGTGGTGGAGAAGGTGCTGCTGAAGAAGCACAAACTGAATTTACAGTTGTATTAAAAGAAGCTGGAGCTTCTAAATTAGCAGTTGTAAAATTAGTAAAAGAACTTACAGGTTTAGGTCTTAAAGAAGCTAAAGATGTAGTTGATGGTGCTCCAAGTACTGTTAAAGAAGGTGTTTCTAAAGAAGAGGCTGAAGGTCTTAAAAAATCATTAGAAGAAGCTGGAGCTGTAGTTGAATTAAAATAATTCAACTCGGTTTTAAGAACTAGGTTTAGGTCCTGAGTTAACACTCAAAGGCCTAAACCATTTTTCGTATAATAAAATACATTAAATTTTATTATCAAATAGTTTAATATACGAAAGAGTTTTTGATCAATACGAAGAAAAAAAATTGAACTGATTTATCTGTTTATTTTTAAAGATGTATTGATTTTAAAAAGAAAGTATAAACTACGCAGTGTGTTTTTACACAAAATAAATTACTTTTTTTTAATCAAAATTTTGTCCATTGATGATAACAAATCAGACTGAAAGATTGAATTTTGCCTCTACAAAAAATATTCCTGACTATCCAGATTTCTTGGATGTTCAGGTTAAATCTTTTAAAGATTTCTTTCAATTAGAAACGAAATCTGACGAAAGAGGCAACGAAGGGTTATACAATACCTTCATGGAAAACTTCCCAATTACAGATACGAGAAATAACTTCGTATTGGAATTCCTAGATTATTTTGTTGATCCGCCACGTTATACAATTCAAGAATGTATAGAGAGAGGTCTTACTTATAGTGTGCCTTTAAAAGCTAGGTTGAAACTATACTGTACAGATCCTGAACATGAAGATTTTGAAACAATTGTACAAGATGTTTATCTTGGGACAATTCCTTACATGACTCCAAGTGGTACTTTTGTAATCAATGGTGCCGAGCGTGTTGTAGTATCTCAATTACACCGTTCTCCAGGGGTTTTCTTTGGACAATCATTCCACGCAAATGGAACTAAACTTTATTCTGCAAGAGTAATTCCTTTTAAAGGTTCTTGGATAGAGTTCTCTACAGATATCAACAGCGTAATGTACGCGTATATCGATAGAAAGAAAAAATTACCTGTAACTACTTTATTCCGTGCTATCGGTTTCGAAAGAGATAAAGATATCTTAGAGATTTTCGACTTAGCGGAAGAAATTAAAGTTTCTAAAACAGGAATTAAAAAATATATTGGAAGAAGACTTGCTGCACGTGTTTTGAACACATGGCACGAGGATTTCGTAGATGAGGATACTGGAGAGGTAGTTTCTATCGAGCGTAACGAAATCATCCTTGATCGTGATACCATTATCGACAAAGATAATGTTGAGGAGATCATCGATTCTAACGTTAAATCTATTTTGTTACACAAAGAGGATAATAACCAAGCAGATTATGCTATTATCCACAACACGTTACAAAAAGATCCAACTAACTCTGAAAAAGAAGCTGTAGAGCACATCTACCGTCAGTTGCGTAACGCTGAACCGCCTGATGAGGAAACTGCTCGTGGTATTATAGATAAATTGTTCTTCTCTGACCAACGTTACAACTTAGGTGAAGTAGGTCGTTACAGAATGAATAAAAAATTGAATTTAGATATCCCGATGGATAAGCAAGTGCTTACCAAAGAAGATATCATTACAATTGTAAAATATTTGATCGAATTGATCAACTCTAAAGCAGAGATTGATGATATCGATCACTTGTCAAACCGTCGTGTTAGAACAGTTGGTGAACAATTGTCTCAACAATTCGGTGTTGGTTTAGCACGTATGGCTAGAACTATTCGTGAGAGAATGAACGTTAGAGATAACGAGGTGTTTACACCAATTGATTTGATTAATGCTAAAACATTATCATCAGTTATCAACTCTTTCTTTGGTACTAACCAGTTATCTCAATTTATGGATCAAACGAATCCATTAGCTGAGATCACGCACAAAAGAAGACTTTCTGCACTTGGACCAGGTGGACTTTCGAGAGAAAGAGCTGGTTTCGAGGTTCGTGACGTTCACTATACTCACTATGGTCGTTTATGTCCTATTGAAACTCCTGAGGGACCAAACATTGGTTTGATTTCATCTCTTGGTGTTTATGCAAAAGTTAACGGAATGGGATTCATCGAAACTCCATACCGTAAAGTAACTAATGGTGTAGTTGATTTAGAAAGTACTCCAATTTACTTAAGTGCTGAAGAAGAAGAAGGTAAAATGATTGCTCAGGCAAACATTGAAATGGATGAAACTGGTAAAATTACAGCTAGCAATGTTATTGCTCGTGAGGAAGGTGACTTCCCGGTTGTTGAACCAACAGTAGTTCATTATACAGACGTTGCTCCTAACCAGATCGCTTCGATTTCTGCCTCTTTGATTCCTTTCTTGGAGCATGATGATGCGAACCGTGCGTTGATGGGATCGAACATGATGCGTCAGGCGGTTCCTTTGATCCGTCCTGAGGCTCCGATTGTTGGTACAGGTTTAGAGCGTCAGGTAGCTTCAGATTCTAGAGTATTAATCAATGCTGAAGGGCATGGTACTGTAGAATACGTTGATGCTAACATCATTACTATTAAATACGATCGTACAGAAGACGAGAGAATGGTAAGTTTTGATGCTGATGAGAAAACATACAACTTAATTAAATTTAGAAAAACCAATCAAGGTACAAGTATCAACTTGAAACCAATCGTAAGAAGAGGTGATAGAGTTGTTCCTGGACAAGTATTGTCTGAAGGATATGCTACTCAAAATGGAGAATTAGCTTTAGGTAGAAACCTAAAAGTTGCGTTCATGCCATGGAAAGGGTACAACTTCGAGGATGCGATTGTAATTTCTGAGAAAGTAGTTCGTGATGATATTTTTACATCTATCCACGTTGATGATTATTCATTAGAGGTTAGAGATACTAAGTTAGGAAACGAAGAGTTAACAAACGATATTCCTAACGTTTCTGAAGAAGCTACTAAAGATTTAGATGAAAACGGTATGATCAGAATTGGAGCAGAGGTTAAACCTGGCGACATTTTGATTGGAAAAATTACACCAAAAGGAGAATCAGATCCAACTCCAGAGGAGAAATTGCTTCGTGCAATCTTCGGGGACAAAGCTGGTGATGTAAAAGATGCTTCATTAAAAGCTTCTCCATCTTTACATGGTGTTGTTCTTGATAAAAAATTATTTGCAAGAGCCGTAAAAGATAAACGTAAACGTACTCAAGATAAAGATGCTTTAGGCGCTTTAGAAATGGAGTTTGAAACCAAATTTGTTGAATTAAAAGACAGATTAGTTGAGAAATTATTCTTGATCGTTAACGGAAAAACATCTCAAGGTGTAATGAATGATTTGGGTGAAGAAGTTTTACCAAAAGGTAAAAAATATACTCAAAAAATGCTTTACGCAGTAGAAGATTTCGCTCACTTAAGCAAAGGTCAATGGGTTGCTGATGATGCTACTAATAAAATGGTTAATGATTTGATTCATAACTATAAAATTAAGCTGAACGACTTACAAGGATCTTTAAGAAGAGAAAAATTCACTATTACAGTTGGAGATGAATTACCATCTGGAATCTTGAAATTAGCTAAGATTTATATTGCTAAAAAACGTAAATTGAAAGTAGGGGATAAAATGGCGGGACGTCACGGTAACAAAGGTATTGTTGCTAGAATCGTTCGTCATGAAGATATGCCTTTCTTGGAAGACGGAACACCAGTTGATATCGTGTTGAACCCACTTGGGGTACCTTCACGTATGAACATTGGTCAGATTTATGAGACTGTATTAGGTTGGGCTGGTATGAACTTGGGTAGAAAATTTGCTACTCCAATTTTTGACGGTGCTTCTCTAGACGAGATCAATGCTTTGACTGATGAGGCTAATGTACCACGTTTTGGACATACTTACCTTTATGATGGTGGAACTGGAGAGCGTTTTGCACAAAAAGCGACTGTGGGTGTAATTTACATGCTTAAATTAGGACACATGGTTGATGATAAGATGCACGCACGTTCTATCGGACCATACTCATTAATTACGCAACAGCCACTTGGAGGTAAAGCTCAATTTGGAGGTCAGCGTTTTGGAGAGATGGAGGTTTGGGCACTTGAGGCTTATGGAGCTTCTAGTACACTACGTGAAATCTTAACTGTTAAATCTGATGACGTTATTGGTAGAGCAAAAACTTACGAAGCTATTGTTAAGGGAGAAACTATGCCAGAACCAGGTTTACCAGAATCATTCAATGTATTAATGCACGAATTGAAAGGTCTAGGATTAGATCTTCGTTTGGAAGAATAATATTGTAGTATTCAGTGTTCAGTATTTAGTAATCAGTGATAAACTGAACACTAAATTCTGAATACTGAACACTTTTTTGAAGAGTTTTTAAAGATTTATACCCGTAACCCGTTCCGATTTTTTATAAAGATGCAAGGCATTTTATAACTAGCGCTTCAAATAAGAATTTGAAGTTTAGAGAAGTAACCCGAGGTAGTGTTTTTTTGTCTAAAGTCAAATGTCTTAATGTCTTAAAGTCCAGAAATGGCTTTCGACTTTCGACTTTCAAACTTTCGACTTAAAGTAAGAATCAATTTTTTAATTGCAAATAAATCAATAGTAAAAACTATGATGAATAACAGAAACAATAAAGATAAAAATCCAGTAAAAAGATTTAACAAAATCTCTATTGGATTGGCTTCACCAGAATCTATCTTGAAAGAATCAAGAGGAGAGGTTTTAAAGCCAGAAACAATTAACTATAGAACGCACAAACCAGAGCGTGACGGACTTTTCTGCGAAAGAATCTTCGGACCAGTAAAAGATTTCGAATGTGCTTGTGGTAAGTATAAAAGAATTCGTTACAAAGGTATCATCTGTGACCGTTGTGGTGTTGAAGTTACTGAGAAAAAAGTACGTCGTGATAGAGTTGGACACATCAACCTTGTTGTGCCAATTGCCCATATCTGGTATTTCCGTTCTCTTCCAAACAAAATTGGTTATATCCTAGGTCTTCCATCTAAGAAATTAGATATGATCATTTACTACGAAAGATATGTAGTAATCCAAGCTGGTATCGCTAAAAATGCAGATGGAGAATCATTACAAAGATTAGATTTCTTAACTGAAGAAGAATACTTAAACATTTTAGATACTCTTCCACAAGAAAATCAATATTTAGATGATTTAGATCCAAATAAATTTGTTGCCAAAATGGGAGCAGAGTGTATTATGGATTTATTAGCTCGTATTGACCTAGATGCTTTATCTTATGAATTAAGACACAGCGCTAACAACGAGACTTCTAAACAAAGAAAAACTGAGGCTTTAAAAAGATTACAAGTAGTGGAGTCTTTCCGTGAGTCTAACGAAAACCGCGAAAACCGTCCTGAGTGGATGATTATGAAAGTGGTTCCAGTTATCCCACCAGAATTACGTCCGCTTGTGCCACTTGATGGAGGTCGTTTTGCAACTTCAGATTTGAACGATTTATATCGTCGTGTAATCATTCGTAACAACCGTTTGAAAAGATTAATGGAGATTAAAGCTCCAGAAGTTATCTTAAGAAACGAGAAACGTATGTTGCAAGAATCTGTAGATTCATTATTCGATAACACACGTAAAGCTTCTGCTGTTAAAACAGAATCAAACAGACCATTAAAATCATTATCTGACTCATTAAAAGGTAAACAAGGACGTTTCCGTCAAAACCTTTTAGGAAAACGTGTGGATTATTCTGCTCGTTCGGTAATTGTCGTTGGTCCAGAGTTGAAATTATATGAGTGCGGATTGCCAAAAGATATGGCATCTGAGTTATACAAACCATTCGTTATCCGTAAGTTGATCGAAAGAGGTATTGTAAAAACAGTAAAATCTGCTAAGAAAATCATTGACAAAAAAGAGCCTGTAGTTTGGGATATTCTTGAAAACGTAATTAAAGGACACCCAGTATTACTTAACCGTGCTCCTACTTTGCACAGACTTGGTATTCAGGCATTCCAACCAAAATTAATTGAAGGAAAAGCAATCCAGTTACACCCATTAGTATGTACGGCCTTCAACGCCGATTTCGATGGTGACCAGATGGCGGTTCACTTGCCATTAGGACCGGAGGCTATTTTAGAGGCACAATTATTAATGTTGGCTTCTCACAATATCTTGAACCCTGCAAATGGTGCTCCAATTACTGTACCTTCTCAGGATATGGTCTTGGGTCTATACTATATGACCAAAGAGCGTATTTCTACAGAAGATCACAAAATTATTGGTCAGGATTTGACTTTCTACTCTGCTGAAGAAGTAAACATTGCATTAAACGAAGGAAGATTAGAATTGAATGCTCGTGTGAAAATCCGTGCAAAAGATTTTAATGAAGCTGGAGAATTAGTATACAAAATCATTCAGACAACTGCAGGACGTGTATTATTTAACGAAGTAGTACCGGAAGCAGCTGGATATATCAACGACGTATTGACTAAGAAAAACCTTAGAGATATTATCGGACACATTTTAAGTGTGACTGATGTACCTACAACGGCTGCTTTCTTGGATAATATGAAAGATATGGGGTATAAATTTGCATTTAGAGGAGGTTTATCATTCTCTTTAGGTGATATTAGAATTCCAGAACAAAAAACGAAGTTAATTGCAGATGCTAGAGAGCAAGTTGAAGGTATCTCAACTAACTATAACATGGGTCTTATAACAAATAACGAGCGTTACAACCAAGTTATTGACGTATGGACTTCTGCGAATGCTCAGTTAACAGAGTTAGCAATGAAAAATATTAGAGAAGACCAGCAAGGTTTCAACTCTGTATATATGATGCTTGACTCTGGGGCGAGGGGTTCTAAGGAGCAGATTCGTCAGTTAACTGGTATGCGTGGTTTGATGGCTAAGCCTAAAAAATCGACTGCTGGTGGTGGTGAGATTATTGAAAACCCGATTCTTTCTAACTTTAAGGAAGGTCTTTCGATCCTTGAGTACTTCATTTCTACTCACGGTGCTCGTAAAGGTCTTGCGGATACGGCTCTTAAAACAGCCGATGCTGGTTACTTGACAAGAAGGCTTCATGACGTTTCTCAAGATGTTATTGTAAACATCGAAGATTGTGGAACTTTAAGAGGTGTTGAAGTTGCAGCATTGAAGAAAAATGAGGAAATCGTTGAATCTTTAGGAGAGAGAATTTTAGGACGTGTTGCATTACAAGACGTTATCAATCCTCTTACTAACGAAGTAATGGTTAAATCTGGAGAGCAGATCACTGAAGCAATCATGAGAACTATCGAAGCTTCTCCGATTGAAAAAGTAGAAGTTAGATCTCCATTAACTTGTGAAGCTTTAAAAGGTATTTGTGCAAAATGTTACGGTAGAAACTTAGCTACTGGTAAGATGACACAAAGAGGTGAAGCTGTCGGAGTTATTGCAGCTCAGTCTATTGGAGAGCCAGGTACACAGTTAACACTTCGTACATTCCACGTTGGAGGGGTTGCTGGAGGTATCTCTGAAGAGTCTAGTATTGTTACAAGATTTGCAGGTAGACTTGAAATCGAAGATTTAAAAACAGTTAAAGGTGAAGACGGAGAAGGAAATTCTGTTGATATCGTAGTTTCTCGTTCAACTGAGTTGAAATTAGTAGACGAAAAAACTGGAATTGTTTTAAATACACATAACATTCCTTACGGATCTAGTATTTTTGTTAATGATGGAGATACTGTTGCAAAAGGAACTGTAATCTGTAAATGGGATCCATATAACGGTGTAATTGTTTCTGAGTTTACTGGTAAGATTGCTTACGAAGATTTAGAGCAAGGACAATCGTTCATGGTGGAGATCGATGAGCAGACTGGTTTCCAAGAAAAAGTAATTTCTGAAGCTAGAAACAAAAAATTAATCCCAACTTTATTGGTTTACGGTAAAGAAGGTGAATTGATTCGTTCTTACAACTTACCGGTAGGTGCACACTTAATGGTTGAAAATGGTGAGAAAATTAAAGCAGGTAAAGTATTAGTGAAAATCCCTCGTCGTTCTTCTAAAGCAGGCGATATCACGGGAGGTCTTCCAAGAATTACTGAGTTGCTTGAGGCTCGTAACCCTTCAAACCCAGCGGTTGTATCTGAAATTGATGGTGTTGTATCTTTTGGAAAAATTAAGAGAGGTAACCGTGAGATCGTTATCGAGTCTAAATTTGGTGAAATTAAAAAGTATTTAGTTAAACTTTCTAGCCAAATCTTAGTACAGGAAAATGACTTCGTAAGAGCGGGAGTTCCATTGTCTGATGGTGCAATTACACCAGATGATATCTTAAGAATTCAAGGTCCAGCTGCTGTTCAACAGTACTTGGTAAATGAGATTCAAGAGGTTTACCGTTTACAAGGGGTAAAAATTAATGACAAACACTTCGAGGTTGTAATTCGTCAGATGATGCGTAAAGTAAGAGTTGAAGATCCAGGAGATACTCTATTCTTAGAAGATCAATTGATCCACACTAAAGACTTTATTATTCAAAACGATAAATTGTATGGTATGAAAGTGGTTGAAGATGCTGGAGATTCTTCAGTATTAAAACCAGGTCAGATCATTACTCCTCGTGAGTTACGTGACGAAAATTCATTATTGAAACGTACAGATAAAAATCTTGTTGTAGCAAGAGACGTAATTACTGCAACTGCAACGCCAGTTTTACAAGGTATTACAAGAGCTTCGTTACAAACTAAATCATTCATTTCTGCGGCTTCATTCCAGGAGACAACGAAAGTACTTAACGAAGCTGCTGTAGCTGGTAAAGTAGATGATCTAGAAGGATTAAAAGAAAATGTAATTGTTGGACACAGAATTCCTGCAGGAACTGGTATGAGAGAGTACGATAATACTATCGTAGGATCTAAAGACGATTACAACGAAATGATGGCTAATAAAGAAGAATACATTTATTAATTAGGAAACTATGAGTAATCCGAAACAACAAGAGCAAATTAATATTGAGTTAGATGAAAGCATCGCAGAAGGAATTTATTCAAATCTTGCGATAATTAATCACTCTTCATCAGAGTTTGTTTTAGATTTTGTGAGCATTATGCCGGGTATTCCTAAAGCCAAGGTAAAGTCAAGAATTGTTTTGACACCACAACATGCTAAAAGATTATTGAAAGCAATAGGTGAAAATATCCACAGATTTGAAGCCGCTCATGGCGAAATCAAAGAAACGGAACAAGCACCAATTCCACTTAATTTTGGTCCAACTGGACAAGCATAATTTTAAAAGCCCCTTTTTTTAAAGGGGCTTTTTTTAGAATACAACCAAATGAATTTATGTAGTTTATCTGATTTAATTTACTTTGATCGACAAAATTTCTTTTCAATAAAGTATTATTCTAATTTGGTGTTACCTAAAAAAGATTGAATTTTGAAATATAATGACTTAGTAAGGTTGATTAATTCAAATTATAAAGAAGCGCTAATTCTAGAATTGGCGCTTTTTTTATGTCGAAAATTTTAATTTTAAACTTTTTTTCAACTTCTTCCCAACCTTTTCATGCAAAAACTACTCTATATAATTAAGAGGTCTAATGAAAGATTTCTAATTTTAAATAGAAGTGCCATGAAAAAGAAATTCACCTTAGAAATAGCAAGTCCATGCTCTGAAAATTTTGATAAAATGATTCCTAATGCAAATGGTTCATTTTGCGATTCTTGCATGAAAAATGTAATTGACTTAAGTAAAAAAACGAATTCTGAAGTCGCTAAATTCATTTCTGAAAAGACAAAAATATTTGTGCAAGATTAAAAACAACACCAGTTAGAAGAAGAATTTCAATTTAATGAAAAATCTAAAATTAATAATTTAAAGTATGCCGCCGTTGCTGCTTCTCTTTTGCTTGCATCAAATGTTACTGGACAAGAAAAACCGACTTTTAAAACAGAAATAACGGCTCCGCAGTCCGTTGAACATATAGTTGGTAAAGTTGCTTACGTTCAGAGTACAGAAGAACAGTCAATCTTTGTGAAAGGAAAATTACTGGACGCAAAAACGAATAAGCCTTTCGATAGAAAAACATACCGAAATCTGGAAATTACTATCGATGGTTCAAGAAGTAACGTGAAAATGAATTCGAAAACAGGTGAGTTTTTAATTCCAATATTAGTTGCAAAAGATTCCAAAGCATTTCAGTTAACTATTACAGCCGATGATTATTATCTTTCTAAAGCGGTTAATTTTGATGTGAATTCAGTGAAAGATAATGTATTGCATCAAAATATAGTTATCTCAGCCGATGAGCTTTCTAGAATTTACATTACAGGCGGATTGGGATTAACTATATCTCTGAGAAAAGTACAAAGGAAATTTAGATAATAACAAAAGGCTGTTTAAATTTTAAACAGCCTTTTGTATTTTAATAATAATGTTTTTAATCAAACTCTGATGTAAAGAATAATTTTACAGATGGATATTTGCTTTGCGTCATTTGAATTGTAAAATCAGAATCTGCTAAGAAGACCAGTTGCCCGTATTTATCGTGAGCAAGAAATTTTTGTTTGATACGTTTAAATTCTTTGAACTCTTCATTCTTAGAATCATCCGGTTTTACCCAGCAAGCTTTATGTACAGGGAAGTTCTCATAAGTACATTTTGCTCCGTATTCGTGCTCTAAACGATATTGGATTACCTCATATTGAAGTGCTCCAACTGTTCCGATAACTTTACGATTGTTCATTTCTAAAGTAAACAACTGAGCTACACCTTCATCCATTAACTGATCAACTCCTTTTTCTAATTGCTTAGCTTTCATCGGATCAGCATTGTTGATATATCTAAAGTGTTCTGGAGAGAAACTAGGGATTCCTTTAAAACTCATGATTTCGCCTTCTGTTAAAGTATCACCAATTTTAAAGTTTCCTGTATCGTGTAAACCAACAATGTCACCAGGATAAGAAATGTCAACGATTTCTTTTTTCTCGGCGAAAAAGGCATTCGGACTTGAGAATTTTAAATTTTTCTTCTGACGAACGTGGTAATAAGGTTTATTTCTTTCAAAAGTTCCCGAAACGATTTTGATAAACGCTAAACGGTCACGGTGTTTCGGATCCATGTTGGCGTGGATTTTGAAAACAAATCCAGACATTTTTTCTTCTGTAGGCTCAACGGTACGAGTTTCAGAATCTTTTGCTCTCGGAGAAGGAGCGATTGTAATGAAACAATCTAACAATTCGCGAACTCCAAAGTTATTTAAAGCAGAACCAAAGAATACAGGCTGAATTTTTCCATCTAAATAATCTTGACGCTCAAATTTTGGATAAACTTCATCAATTAATTCTAATTCTTCACGAAGTTTATTTGCCGCTTTTTCACCCACAATTTTGTCTAATTCTGGATTGTTTTGAACATCAGAAAAAGCAATCGTTTCTTCAATGTTTTTACGGCTATCTCCGCTGAAAAGGTTAATGTTTTCTTCCCATAAATTGTAAATTCCCTGGAAATCATAACCCATTCCGATAGGGAAACTTAGTGGCGTTACTTTCAAACCTAATTTTTGTTCTACTTCATCCATTAGATCGAAAGCATCTTTACCTTCACGGTCTAATTTGTTGATGAAAACAATCATCGGAATGTTACGCATTCTACAAACGGCAACCAATTTTTCCGTTTGTTCTTCAACCCCTTTTGCAACGTCAATCACAACGATTACGCTATCAACAGCAGTTAAAGTTCTAAATGTATCTTCAGCAAAATCCTTGTGCCCGGGAGTATCAAGGATGTTAATTTTTTTATCTTTATAATTAAAAGCAAGCACAGAAGTCGAAACCGAAATACCTCTTTGGCGTTCGATTTCCATAAAGTCACTTGTGGCTCCTTTTTTAATTTTGTTGTTTTTTACAGCTCCTGCTTCTTGAATTGCACCTCCAAATAAAAGTAATTTCTCTGTTAGTGTCGTCTTACCAGCATCGGGATGCGAGATAATTCCAAATGTTCTTCTGCGTTGTATTTCTTTTAAAAAGCTCATATTTCGTATAAATAGGTTGCAAAAGTACTATTAAATTACGGCTTTATAAAAATATTCAGTTCTTAAATTTGGAAGTCTTTTTTCAAAATGAATTTTCAAACAAAAAAATAAGGCTGTTTTGCAACAGCCTTAAAATAGTCATTTTTAAATTACTGATTAATTGACCAAATTGAATATCCTTTTGGAGGACATTGTATTTTTACCCATTTATCTGCCTGAGTAGTTGGGTACCAAGTTGAGTTTCCTGTGAAATCTTTAATTTGCGTATTAGCCCAATTAGTTTGAATCCATCTTTCTTGCCAAACATCTGAGTTGTTGATGTAAACTACTAATCCTGGATTTCCGTTATATCCGTTTCGTCTTGCAACATATTCATCATTATCAGAATATAAAATAGAAGTTGTTCCTGTTGCTTTATTGTTGTGAATCCAGATTAAATTATTTAATTTGTTTTTGTCCAGCCATTCTTCGTAATCTCTGTAGAAAATCGTTGGATAGCCTTCGTGCGTTAATATATAGGAGTAAGCAAGCATTTTGCTATAAATTTCGTCAGTATCGTGATTGGTTACAAAAGTTACGGCTTTATACGGATTTCGTTTCCACATCATGTCATCATTCAATAGTGCTAGATTATTTCCGTCAAAAGCATCATTCATTTTATAGTAGCATGCAAAGTCAAAAACAGAACTGTTGGCATTGTTTGCCCAGTCATTTAATACATTAACATTAGAGTCCCATAATTCTCCGACAGAAAACCCGCCAACATTAGCATTCCATGCATTGACAACCCATGCGCCAAAACCTTTTACGTAGTCGAATCTCCAGCCATCAAATTTCATCGTATTTTTATAATATTTCCCAACTCCATCTGTACGGATCCAAAGCCAATCTTTTACATACGGATCTGCATGACATAAATCTGGAAATCCTCCAAAAGATCCCTCATCATTATTACCAAAACTGTTTTTGTAAAAGTTAGCATAAGTGCGCTTAAATTTTCCTGAAGCTATTCCATTAAAATTAGTCCAAGTATTTGTTCCAGTAAATGGATTTGCCTCAGATTGACCACCGCTGTTGTGATTAATTACAATATCAGCATATACTTTTATATTCTGAGCGTGTGCAGCTGTAATTAAACTTACTAATTCTGTTTTAGAACCAAATCTCGTTTCTGTAGTTCCATTTTGATTATAATCTCCAAAATCAAAATAATCTGTTGGGTCATATCCCATAGAAAATGCTCCGTTTTGAGCTTTTGAAGCGGGTGGAAGCCATATAGAACCGATTCCTGCATTGCCCCATGCCGTTACTTTGCCACTTACAGTATTCCACCAAGTTCCTCCCGCAGGGACATCCCAATAAAAAGCTTGCATCATAACACCTCCACCTGGATTGTCTACATATTTTCCTGTTATAGAACTAGAAACGCCAGTGCTAAAAGGTTTTCCGTCATGATGTGTAACATCAATAATTTTAAATTGTTTGCTTTCAGCTTTGGAATCTGATTCGCTAATTTCATTTTGTGAGCACGAATAAAGTAGTGCTGAAAATGCCGTAATAAGACATAATTTTAAAATAGGTTTTTTCATAATAGATGTGGTTAAGTTAAATAGTGAGTTTTATAATTATGTAATTTTAGGCTTTAAAAAGTGTAAAATGCTAATTTTTTACACTCTAAAATGATAATTACGCATCTAAAGTAAAAGTTTTTTGATTTAATTTTAATCTGTAAGAAAATAACTTATTACGAAAACGTTGTAGTGTTGAGAACTTTTTATTATAATGCTTATAATTAGATATTTATTTAGTGCTAAAAGCTACAATTTAAAGTCAATGTTGGAAATGTATTTTGCGGAATAAGAAAAATCGAAATAGACGATCCTATAATTTTTTGTTAATAGTATATCGGATAGTTGGATTATGTAATTGAATTGTTATTTTTGTTCGTTATAAGTACGAAAGAACTATACTTTAATTATTTATGTTTAAGTTCAACATCAATAATTTCAGAGGGATTATCTAAAACAGGCTTACATTCAAATAAAAATTAAAATAATGCTATTAAAAAAATTACAGCTAAAAACAATTGATTACAAGTTTGCACTAACAATTTGTTTTTTTCTTTTTTTTGCTCCGATTATAACTGCGCAAGAAATTATTCCTGATGTTGTTGCTCAAAAACCAGTTGAAGTTCCTTCTGGTGGGAAATTGAAAATTGACGGAATCATTGCGACAGTAGGAGATTATATCGTTTTAGATTCTGATATCGATAAAGGTTTTCTGGAAATTACTGCTCAAGGTGGATCTGTAAAAGATATTACTAGATGCCAGATGCTTGGTAAACTTTTAGAAGATAAATTATATGCGCACCAAGCCATTCAGGATAGTATTATCGTTAGTGATGCCGAAGTGAGAAGTATGATGGAGGAGCGTCTTAACTATATGACGCAACAAGTTGGTGATATCAACAAAGTAGTGGAATACTATAAAAAAGGTTCTGTAGAAGAATTTAAAACTTATTTTTCGGATATCTTAAAAGAGCAAAAATTAGCCTCTGAAATGAGAGACAAGATCATTAAAGATGTTGAAATAACTCCAGAAGAAGTTCGTAATTTCTTCAAGAAAATTCCAAAAGACGAATTGCCAACTTTTGGTGCTGAAATGGAAGTAGCGCAAATTGTTGTTGAACCTAAAATCTCTAAAGAAGACAAACAAAAAGTTATAGATAGATTAAACGCTATAAGACAAGATGTTTTGGAGGGTTCTAGTTTTGCAACAAAAGCAGTTTTGTATTCTCAAGACCCTGGATCTTCGCCAAATGGAGGTTATTATAAAATGACAAGAAGAACTCCTTTCGTTAAAGAGTTTAAAGATGTTGCTTTTAGTTTACAGGCAGGTGAGATTTCGCAACCATTTGAAACTACTTTTGGGTTCCATATTATTATGGTAGAAAAAATTAAAGGACAAGAGGTTGAACTTCGTCATATTTTGATTTCCCCAACCGTTTCAGAAGCTGCTTTAAAAGAAGCTAAGGAGAGAATCACAAATATTAGAAATAAAATCATCAATAAAGAGGTGACTTTTGCTGAAGCTGCAAGAACAGAGTCTGATGAAAAAGAGACTAGAACAAATGGAGGAACATTAGTAAATCCGACAACGCAAGATACTCGATTTGAGCTGACTAAAATGGATCCAACGTTGTACAGCCAAGTTTCAAATTTAAAAGGTGATGAAGTTTCTCAGCCATTGTTAAATACTGATGATAAAGGTAAAAAGACGTATAAGTTAATTACAGTTACCAACAGAATTGACGAGCACACGGCAGATTATGCTAAAGATTACACTAAGATTAAAGAATTAGCATTAAAAGAAAAGCAGATCAATGCAATTGCAAAATGGTTTGATGCTAAAATTAAAGATACTTATATCAAAATTATTGGAGAGTATAAAGATTGTTCTTTTGCAAACAATTGGTTGAAAAAATAAGTTTTAATAAATAAATAAAAAGAGTTAGTTTTATGAATTCATAGAATTAACTCTTTTTAATTTTAAATACATTCATAAATGTCTGACGTAACAGCAATTCACAATTTAGTTCAAAAAAGAAACGAATTAAAAAAAGAAATAGCGAAGATCATTGTAGGGCAAGACGCCGTTGTAGATCAAATTTTACTTTGCATATTTTCTGGAGGACATGCACTTTTAATAGGAGTTCCTGGTTTAGCAAAAACCTTAATGATAAATACTTTGTCTCAGGCTTTAGGTTTGGATTTTAAAAGAATTCAGTTTACGCCAGATTTGATGCCTTCTGATATTTTAGGAAGTGAAATTTTGGATGAAAATAGAAATTTTAAATTCATTAAAGGGCCAATTTTCTCTAATATTATTTTGGCAGATGAGATCAACAGAACACCGCCAAAAACACAAGCGGCTTTGTTAGAAGCGATGCAAGAAAGATCTGTTACCATTGCAGGAGTGCATCATAAATTAGATTTACCTTATTTTGTTTTAGCTACTCAGAACCCAATTGAGCAGGAGGGAACTTATCCTTTGCCAGAAGCTCAGTTAGACCGTTTTATGTTTGCCATTAAATTGGAATATCCAACTTTTGAAGAAGAAGTTCAGGTGGTAAAACGAACAACTTCTGATGTTAAAACAGAAATTAACCCGTTGTTTACTGCACAGGAAATTATCGATTTTCAGCATTTAATCCGTAGAATTCCAGTTGCTGATAATGTTATAGAATACGCAGTAACTTTGGTTAGCAAAACTCGTCCGGATAATAGTTTGACTAATGATTTTGTAAAAAACTATCTTGATTGGGGAGCAGGTCCAAGAGCTTCACAGAATTTAATTTTAGCAGCAAAGGCGCACGCAGCTTTCAATGGAAAGTTTTCTCCAGATATTGAAGATGTTCAAGCTGTTGCAACAGGTATTTTAAGACATAGAATTATTAAAAACTATAAAGCTGATGCTGAAGGAATAACTGAAGAAGTTATTATAAAAAAGCTGATGTAAATAGTATTGAAAAATAGAAAAAAAGCTTGACAAAATTTTGTTTTGTCAAGCTTTTTTGTTTCTAACTTTTACTGGTTTCGTTAATTAGACGAACCGTTTTATTGGAGAATAATTTAATCCAAAGCACTTCTGGTAAAGAAGTATATTTTTTAGCATTACATTCATACCACCAATAGGAGTTGTATTGAATATTGTTTTTCTCCATTTTGACCAGCCAGATTTTTTCTTCTCCGCGTTGAACCTTTTCTTTCTTAATAATTTTATAACCTGCACCAGTCCAGCAGACAAGCGGATTGTGACTTGGCGCTTTAATGTAGGTCAGTTTGTTTGGAGTTGCGATTTTAAAAACTTGATTATTTACCCAAGTTCCATTTTGTGTTTTATATTCTGGACTCAAATTTTCAAGTAAATTGAAAGAATGTTCTTTTTTGATTTCAAAACTGGTCATAAACATTATGATGCTTCCAACAATTATAAAAAACATTGATTGTTGTTTTTGAATTGAAACTTCTTCGAGATTAGGTTTAAAAAAACGAATAAGAAATAACATGGGTACAATTTGATAAAATGCAAAACAGATTATTCCTATTGAATGATGAAGGAAATTTTCTTCGGTACACTGAAACAAAATAAGAGTGATAATTCTAAAATAATTGGAGACAATATTCAAAATTATAACGACTCCGCAAAAGATAAAAACTTGTAGAATGGTAAAATATTTTCCTTGTTTTTTTTCTTCGAAAGTGAGTACAAATGCTCCAATTAATAATCCTGTTTTAAACATGGACAATCCCATGCAAGCGGTGTCAATTGTGATTTTGGCATTGTTGATGTAGAAATTTACACCTTCAATTCTATCAATTGAAATGATGTTTTTCAAAACAATGTAAACATAATAACAAAGAGCTTGTTTAATCTCAGTGGTCAAATACTCAAAAAAAGTATTGAACAAAGAGGAAAATAGAAAAATACAGATAAGCGCAGGAAATGAAAATTTTTGAGTGACACTATAATATAAAAAACACGCAAATAAAGCTAAAGCCAAAAGATGCACCGATTTTGTGTGGAGTTGATAGCTTACAAATTCGAGTATAAAAATAATTGGCAATAACAGATAGTTTACCCTAAAATTGGTTTTGCGCCCACCGATAATCATTAAACCAATCGAAGCTAAAATTCCTAATAGATTGTTATCTAATCCTGCTAAGACAATACTGTAATTTAAAAGAAAAAGACAGCTGATGATTAGCAGGATGCTTGTATTTTTGTATTGCAGTAATGAATTCATTTATGCATTTAGTTTTTTATTTTTTCTGTAATAGAAATAAAGTGTAGAAAATCCGATAATGATTAAAAGCCATTCGTGTGGTTCAGGAACCGAACCTTCGTTGTTTATAGCTGCGTTTCCTAATGTATTTACGTTTTTTTCAATTCCGTTTTCTTCGTAATCTTTATCGGTTTCTAAAACAAGAAGTGAAGAAATGGGCGTCACGATGTTGGCATCTTTCGCAAGTTCTACATACTGATTCGCGGCTAAAGTGTCGTTTTGAATTTTTACCTGCTCTTCAAGAATTTTTCCAAAAGCATACATTCTGTAAATGTGATTTGGGCCAAAGGTTTTTGAAATATTTACCCTTTCATTTTCATGTATCGAAATTTGGGCAGGCTCAATATTAACACTGTTTTCATCAGTTTTGTATAAAGGAAATTGATGTTGTTTGAGTATTTTTAAACAGTTAGGCAGGCTGGTTTGATAGTAATCAATATACTTTTGCTCTTTTATAGTTTGCCAAAACGGATTAATATCAGCACTGATATTTATGACTTTAATATTTCTTTGTTTTACATCGCTCTTAATTTTCTTCAAATAATGAGAACCTTCAAGTTCTTCAAAATTGGCAGAAAAAGTTCCAGATTTTGTAATGATTAAACTGCTATTAGCTAAGTTATAAAGCGGTAATAATGAATAATGATAATCTTCAAAATCTAATAAAATGGCTTTATAATTTTCTTTATTGATTTCTTTTTTAAGTCCATTGACATAAACGAAGACATTTTTCAGGTTCAGATTTAAAAATGACTCCACTTGTTTGTTGGTCCAATTATCGTTCAAGTCCAAAATAATTTCAGAAGGGGTGAAGCGGATACTCGTTTTTCGGATTTCATTTACTTCATAAATTTTATTTTTCCATGCAAACGAATTGTGATTAATTTTACTCAATGGCATAGTCGCTTCCCAATCATCAAGTCCGGTAGATTCGTTTAGATAAAAACCTTTTTTAAGTTCAAAATCTTTACTGGTTTCTACAGAATTATTTCCTACGATTTGTATTCTTGAAATCGTTTCAGCTTCTGAAATATTTGGTCCTTTTATAGAAAGGCTTTGATATTTCATTGTGTTGTCTTCCACTTTTAAAGGTGTAGTAAAGCCACACTTGAATGTTCTTGGATTGTTCTCGGTTACTGGAAAAACTCGGACTACAACTCTATTTCCTTCTCTCCATTGCATTAAAGATGGATCTCGAGCTTCTACGCCAACAATTTCATCGTATGCTTTTTTGGCTTTTTCTTTTGTAGTTAAAATTCCTTTGCGTTCAACTCCATTTACCCAAAGTGAAAGCGAAGTCGCAACAGAACCTTCAGGAAGTTGAAAAGAATAGATAGCTTCTCTGTCGCTCCATTTGTCTTCTTCAAGAGCAATTTCCACGGTAATTTCAGTATAAGCCAATCGAGCATCAGAGTAAATCTTTACATCTTCTGTGATGGATTTGGTAAACAAATTCTTGCCATCCCAAAGCCGCTCTTCGGTTTCTAATCTTTTATCAAAATTAGATTTAAGAATATTTATTTTACTGTAAGAGGCGAGATTCAAATCTTCGCAAAATAAATAGGCGATACAGATTAACGGATTATGAATTGTGTGTGTACTTCTTAATCCTCTTCCGGATCCATAATTAGACATTTCGAATAAGCGAATGCTTCTATATGCAATATTTTTTTTTAGCAGAATTTCGTTGAAAAAGTTTGGTTTTAAATTCTGCGAAACTATAATAGATAAAGGTAAACCTTGGTTCCTACTAAATGTATTGATTTTAGTGATTTGGTTTATTTTTTTGCTTTCGACTATCAAACCGGTGACAAAAATTGCAAAACCAATAATCACAATTGAAAATCCTGCGCCAAATGAATGATAATAAAGTCTGTTTTTGGGCAAATACAAAATAACTGTCAGTAAATGAATAATCAAAACTATTGCAGGAACCAATCCATAAAAGCCAATTCCTAAAGCTAAAATTCCGATAAAAGAATAAGGTATTAGAGGAATAAGATATAAAGTAAAATATAAAATGATCCAAAATGAAATTCCGTTTACGAAATAGATAATAAAAGCGCGAGGATTTTTGACTGTATTTTGATAAAGGTAAAAATTCGTGATACAAAACGTAAACGTAGTAATGTAAACCCAAACGGGTAGATCTTCAAATACTGGAATAGAAACATTTAAGCTAAAACAGCCAATAAGCCAATTCAGCATTAAAAAAGGAGTTAAATGAAGATATTTTTTTCTGTTTTTTAAAATAAGAAATGAAGTGACAGTGCCGTAAACAAATTCAATAATTAGACTAATTATGGCAACTGATTCAAATTTATAATCAGAAAACTCCCTAAACGTTAAGGAGCAAGTCATAAATAGTGCACTGAAGAGCGTGACGAAAATGCTGCTTCGTACTCCGATTTTTTGAGAATAGTAATCTAAAATTTCAATTTTGTATTTCATAGTATTGTAAATTTAAAAGAACTTTGAATTGCAAAGTTATAAGAATATTTGAAAAACAAAATTTTTAGAATGATTTATTTGCAAATAAATTTCTTACAATTAAAATTTCAGATAAAGGGATTCTCAGGAAGAAAAAAATACAACTATATCGTTATAATTTTTAATTTAGAAAGATTCTTTACGAAAACAGATGTAAAAACGTACTTACTTTATAACATCGAATTTCGACTTTGTTAAAGAAAAGATTTTTAAATGTTAATAATTCATTATTTTAATTCAAAATTGATTTTTTAGCAAAAACAAGCAGTCAAAATCGTTTTTTAGCAATAATAATTTTTGAAAAGGCGAGTTCTATTAAATTTTTTTTAATTATCGTCTTTAATGCTTAAATTTGCATCAAAAAAATAAATCCGCTTTTATTATGAATATTTATCAGGATTACCTTCAAGAAATTGAAGAAAGAAAAAATCAAGGGTTACACCCTAAACCAATTGATGGAGCTGAATTATTAAGCGAAATCATTGCTCAAATTAAAGATGTTGATAACGTATATCGCGAAGACTCTCTTAAGTTTTTTATTTACAATACTTTACCGGGTACTACAAGTGCCGCTGGTGAAAAAGCAAAGTTCTTAAAAGAAATTATTTTAGGACAGTCAATTGTGGCAGAAATTACTCCAGCTTTTGCTTTTGAATTATTGTCTCACATGAAGGGAGGACCTTCAATCGAAGTTTTATTAGATTTAGCTTTAGGATTTGATGCTGCAATCGCTAAACAAGCGGCAGATGTTCTTAAAACACAGGTTTTTCTTTACGATGCAGATACAGATCGTTTAAAAGAAGCATTTAAGAATGATAATCCGTTTGCTAAAGAAATTATTGAAAGTTATGCGCAAGCAGAATTCTTCACTAAACTTCCAGAAATACCAGAAGAAATTAAAGTGGTTACTTATATAGCTGGTGAAGGAGATATTTCTACAGATTTACTTTCTCCAGGAAACCAAGCGCACTCTCGTTCTGACCGTGAACTTCACGGAAAATGTATGATTACTCCTGAAGCTCAAAGAGAAATTCAGGCGCTTCAAGCAAAACATCCTGATGCAAGTGTGATGTTAATTGCTGAGAAAGGAACAATGGGAGTTGGTTCTTCTAGAATGTCAGGTGTGAATAACGTGGCACTTTGGACAGGAAAACAAGCTAGTCCATACGTTCCGTTTGTAAATATTGCTCCAATTGTTGGAGGAACAAATGGTATTTCTCCAATTTTCTTAACTACAGTTGACGTAACTGGGGGTATTGGAATTGACCTTAAAAACTGGGTTAAAAAAGTTGACGCAGACGGAAATGTTCTTCGTAACGAAAATAACGAACCAATTCTTGAAGAAGCATATTCTGTTGCTACAGGAACTGTTTTGACAATCAATACGCAGACTAAAAAATTATACAATGGAGATCAGGAATTAATTGATATTTCTAGATCATTCACTCCGCAAAAGAAAGAATTCATTAGAGCTGGTGGATCGTATGCAATTGTATTCGGTAAAAAATTACAGACTTTTGCTGCGAAATTATTAGATATCCAAGCTCCTGCTGTATTTGCTCCATCAAAAGAAATTTCTAATGAAGGACAAGGTCTTACAGCGGTTGAAAAAATCTTCAACAAAAATGCTGTAGGAATTGCTCCAGGAAAAGTGTTGCACGCAGGATCAGACGTTCGTGTAGAAGTAAACATTGTTGGTTCTCAGGATACTACAGGTCTTATGACGGCTCAGGAATTGGAGTCAATGGCTGCCACAGTTATTTCGCCAATCGTTGATGGTGCTTACCAATCAGGTTGTCATACTGCTTCTGTTTGGGATAAAAAAGCGCAGGCTAACATTCCTAAATTGATGAAATTTATGAACAACTTCGGATTAATCACGGCTCGTGACCCGAAAGGTGTTTATCATTCAATGACAGACGTTATCCATAAAGTTCTTAACGATATTACGATTGACGAATGGGCAATCATTATCGGTGGTGACTCTCATACGAGAATGTCTAAAGGTGTTGCTTTTGGTGCTGACTCTGGAACAGTTGCTCTTGCATTGGCTACAGGAGAAGCTTCTATGCCAATTCCGGAATCTGTAAAAGTGACTTTCAAAGGAGATATGAAAGAGTACATGGATTTCCGTGATGTGGTTCATGCTACTCAAGCTCAAATGCTTCAAAAATTTGGTGGTGAGAACGTTTTCCAAGGAAGAATCATTGAGGTTCACATTGGAACTCTTACTGCTGACCAAGCATTTACATTTACAGACTGGACTGCAGAAATGAAAGCGAAAGCTTCTATCTGTATTTCTGAAGATGATACTTTGATCGAATCATTGGAAATTGCAAAAGGCAGAATCCAAATCATGATCGACAAAGGAATGGATAACGAAAGACAAGTTCTTCAAGGATTAATCAACAAAGCAGATAAGAGAATTGCAGAGATTAAGTCAGCTGAAAAACCAGCGCTTACTCCAGATGCAAATGCTAAATATTATGCAGAGGTAGTAGTTGATTTGGATCTTATTGCAGAGCCAATGATTGCTGATCCAGACGTAAATAATAAAGACGTTTCGAAACGTTATACTCACGATACTATCAGACCATTATCTTTCTATGGTGGAGAGAAAAAAGTAGATCTTGGATTTATTGGTTCTTGTATGGTTCACAAAGGAGACATGAAAATCCTTGCTCAAATGTTGAAAAATGTTGAAGCGCAAACAGGAAAAGTTCAATTTAATGCTCCTCTTGTAGTTGCTCCTCCAACTTATAACATTGTTGATGAGTTAAAAGCAGAAGGTGACTGGGAAGTTTTACAAAGGTACTCGGGTTTCGAATTTGACGATAATGCTCCTAAAGGTGCGGCTCGTACAGAATACGAAAACATGTTGTATTTAGAGCGTCCAGGTTGTAACCTTTGTATGGGTAACCAAGAAAAAGCAGCTAAAGGAGATACGGTAATGGCAACATCTACTCGTCTTTTCCAAGGAAGAGTTGTAGAAGATACAGAAGGTAAAAAAGGAGAATCATTGCTTTCTTCTACACCAGTTGTAGTTCTTTCTACAATTTTAGGTAGAACTCCAACTATGGATGAATATACTGCTGCGGTTGAAGGAATCAACTTAACTAAGTTTGCACCTTCTAACAAACAATTAGTTATGTAATCGATAGATTATTTTAATATAAATCAAAAGCCCGAGTCAATAAAACTCGGGCTTTTTTAGTTATAATTGTTCTATTTTTTGTATCTTGTGATGTTCAAAAAAGAATAATAAAAACAAAAAAATCTATGGCTTTTGATATCGAAATGATTAAAAAAGTGTACGAAAACATGCCAAGCCGCGTTGATAAAGCGCGCGAGATTGTTGGTCGTCCGCTTACTTTAACAGAGAAAATTTTATACAATCACCTTTGGGATGGAAATCCTACTAAGGCGTTTGGAAGAGGAGTTGATTATGTTGACTTTGCACCAGATAGAGTGGCTTGCCAAGATGCAACTGCGCAAATGGCATTATTACAGTTTATGCATGCTGGTAAATCTAAAGTGGCAGTTCCGACAACGGTTCACTGCGATCACTTAATTCAAGCAAAAGTAGATGCTGTAACCGATTTGGCCAGAGCAAAAACACAAAGTAATGAAGTTTTCGACTTCTTGTCGTCAGTTTCTAATAAATACGGAATCGGTTTCTGGAAACCAGGAGCTGGAATTATCCACCAAGTTGTACTTGAAAATTATGCTTTCCCTGGCGGAATGATGATCGGTACCGATTCACACACTGTAAATGCAGGTGGTTTAGGAATGGTTGCAATTGGTGTTGGTGGAGCGGATGCTGTAGATGTTATGTCTGGAATGGCTTGGGAATTGAAATTTCCTAAATTAATTGGAGTTAAATTAACAGGTAAATTATCAGGATGGACAGCTCCAAAAGATGTTATTCTTAAAGTTGCTGGAATTTTGACTGTAAAAGGAGGAACTGGTGCAATCGTTGAGTATTTTGGCGAAGGAGCAACAGCAATGTCTTGTACAGGTAAAGGAACAATTTGTAACATGGGAGCAGAAATTGGAGCTACAACTTCAACTTTTGGTTATGATGATTCTATGGGGCGTTACCTTCGTTCTACAAATAGAGCAGAAGTAGCTGATGCTGCTGATAAAATTGCTTCTTATTTAACAGGAGACCCAGAAGTTTACGCTGATCCAGAAAAATATTTTGATCAAGTAATTGAAATCAACTTATCTGAATTAGAGCCACATTTAAACGGACCGTTTACTCCAGATTTGGCTACTCCAATTTCTAAAATGAAAGAAGAAGCGGTTAAAAATAACTGGCCATTACAAATTCAGGTTGGTTTAATTGGTTCTTGTACAAACTCTTCTTACGAGGATATTTCGCGTGCCGCTTCATTGGCAAGACAAGTTGCAGATAAAAACTTAAAAACCAAATCACAGTTTACCATCACTCCGGGTTCTGAGGTAGTTCGTTCTACAATTGAAAGAGACGGATTCATTGATACGTTCCATAAAATTGGAGCAACTGTTTTTGCAAATGCCTGCGGACCATGTATCGGTATGTGGGATAGAGAAGGAGCAGAAAAAGAAGAAAGAAACACTATCGTTCACTCATTCAACCGTAACTTCTCAAAACGTGCGGATGGTAACCCAAATACTTTGGCTTTCGTAGGTTCGCCAGAATTGGTAACGGCTCTAGCTATTGCGGGCGATTTGAGTTTTAATCCATTAACAGATACATTAATTAATGAAGATGGAGAAGAAGTGAAGTTAGACGCTCCAACAGGAGACGAGCTTCCTTCTAAAGGTTTCTACGCTGAAGATCCAGGTTTTCAAGCTCCTGCTGAAGACGGTTCTAATGTTGAAGTAGTAGTTAATCCAACTTCAGAACGTTTACAATTATTAGCTCCGTTTAACGCTTGGGATGGAAATAATATTACAGGCGCTAAATTGTTAATCAAAGCATTCGGAAAATGTACTACAGACCACATTTCTATGGCTGGACCTTGGTTACGTTTCCGCGGACACTTAGATAATATTTCTAACAATATGCTGATTGGTGCAGTAAATGCATATAATCAAAAAACAAACTCTGTTAAAAACCAATTAACTGGCGAATACGATGCCGTTCCTGCTGTTGCTCGTGCATACAAAGCGGCTGGAGTTCCGTCTATCGTAGTTGGAGATCATAATTATGGTGAAGGTTCTTCTCGTGAGCACGCAGCTATGGAACCTCGTTTCTTAGGAGTTAAAGCGGTATTAGTGAAGTCTTTTGCTCGTATCCACGAAACAAACCTTAAAAAACAAGGTCTTTTAGGATTGACATTTGCAAACGAAGCTGATTACGATAAAATTCAAGAAGATGATACTATTAACTTCTTAGATTTAACAGAATTTGCTCCAGGAAAACCATTGACATTAGAATTTGTTCACGCTGATGGTTCGAAAGATATTATTTTAGCAAATCATACGTATAACGAAGGTCAGATTGGGTGGTTTGTTGCAGGTTCTGCATTGAACTTAATTGCTGCTGGAAAAGCATAATTTTTAAAATTCAATTATATTAAAAACCGCTCTGTGATAATACAGAGCGGTTTTTTATTGCTAATTAAGTTTTGCAGAATTTGATTCTAATCTCTTAATCCGATTAGGTTTTGTGGTCTGAAATTCATCAAGCGAAATGCTGTATGTATTTGATGAAGGAGTTTTAGAATAATCATTGTACAGGTACCCGCCAATTATGTAAAGTTTGTCATTGTAAAAATGCATGGAAGAAAATTTTAAATTCAGATCAATTTTGTATTCTTTCAGCTCTTTTGTTTTTATGTGATAAGTGTAAAGTGTTGCATCTTCAAAAAAATAAATAATAGTATCGTGATACGTTATTGCCGGCCTCTCTAATCCCGAAAACAATTCGCCTTCGACTTCCCATTTCTGTGTAATCAGATTAAAAGTTTCAATTTTGGAAAGTGGCTGTTCATTATTTCCTCCAATAAGATATATTTTATCATCAATTAAAACTCCTGCCGCTTCTTTTGCAGTCGGCATACTGTCCAATTCGTACCAATAACCCGAAGTAATATTGTATAAATGGACTTTATTGGTAAAAGTTTTTTTGCCTTTTTCAGTCATTTTTACAGAACCGCCCATTACAATAATATTGTCTTTATAAGAAAACGAGGCAAAATCTGCAGCTTGATGCGGATTAGTATTGTCGACTTTTATAGTTTGATTTGAAAGATTTAAAACTTCAATCTGATCTTGTAAATATTCAAATTTTCCATTTACAGAAATTCTTTTTCCGCCTAAAACATAAATGGAGTTATCGTATAAATGTACATTGTGATAGGCTCTTTTTATAAATTTTATTGTGGAATCTTCCCAAACATCGCCTTTAATATCATAGGTAAAAAAATCTCCTTTGTAAAATAGAAAAGTCGGATTTCGGCTTAATTCATTTTGTAAATCCTTCAAAGAAGGGTCTGGTTTTTCTGCGGTAACTTTCTTCCAAGCATCAGCTTCATACGATCCGTTTCCGCCTATAACGTAAATTTTGTCATCTTTTAATAATGACCCAAAAGAATAGATTGGGAATTTTAAAGATGCTAGTTTATTAAAATCCAGCTTTGATTTTAATTTTAACTGATGATTAGCGGGAATTGTCAGTTCCGATAAATTTTCAACTCGATTGGTTATAAAAACAGTAAATTTTGTTTTTTTTAAATCTTCTAAGCGTATTTTTAAGTTTGCAAATCCAATATGAGAGAATTCTAAAACTTCGTCATCCTTAAATTGGGGTAACAGTTTTAAGGAAAATTTTCCATTTTGATCAGTTATCGTTCCCACTTTGCTTGATAAGGCAAATACATTTGTATTTTCAAGAGGAAGATTGTCTTTTTTAGAAAGTACTACGCCATTTATGTTTTGTGAAAAACAAAATAAGGGAATGAAAATAAAAATCAAGAGTATTTTTTTGGCCATTTTTAGGTTTTGAATTTTTGCACTTTGGAAATAGTTGTTATAAGCTATTTCTAAAATGTCTCAATTTTCGTACCGAAGAACTCCATTTGAAGTAAAATTATTATTAAAAAACAATACTAGGATAATTAAGAAAAAGTAAAGAATATTTTTTTCTCATTTTTTTTGGTTTCAGCATTAGAAAACTTTAAAACTTCATCAAGATCTAAAAAACTGCCTTTCAAAAAGTTGGCTCAGTTTTCCAAGCAACGCTGTTAATCGCAAGTAAATTAATTGTTAAAAATACTGAATTTTTTACTTTAAAAAGTTAAATTCGCTTTTGACATAATATATTTGTAATTTTTAAGTTTAATTATGTAACTGAGCTTAAAAAAGAGTACTAACTTAAAAGATAGATATGGTTTTTAGATTCATAATAGTTTTGATTTTTTTCAGTGTTGGAGCCTTTGCTCAGGATAATTTTGTTAAACACAAGATTTCGCAAGGAGAAAATCTTTCTGTTATTGCTAAAAAATATGGAGTAAAAGTAAAAGATATTGCAGATGCAAATCCGAATGCTTCTAAAATTCTAAAACTAAATTCAACGCTCTTAATCCCGAACAAAAATATAAGTACTGCAAAAGCAAAACCTAAAAATGTTGAGGTTGCAGTAAATAGTGCAAATACTTCTGGAACTCACGAAGTAACCCCAAAAGAAACGCTTTGGGGAATTTCTAAAAAATACAATGTCTCTGTTGATGATTTAAAGAAAGCAAATCCGCTTTTGGAGACAGAAGGTTTAAAAATTGGACAACAAATCACTATTCCTTCCAATGATGTAGCAAACGAAAATCAAGCTGAAAATTCTGCAGAAATAGTTTCAACAGATGTAGAATTTATCAGAGAAGTTAAAACCAAAGAAACAAAATATGGTATTTCTAAGGAATATGGAATTACTGTTGCAGAGCTTGAACGCCAGAACCCTTCCATTAAAGGAAAAGTGCCAGTTGGATATTTATTGAAAATTCGTGTTCCAAAAGAAAAAGCCGATGCAATTCAGGCGGCAAAAACATTGCAAGAATCAAATGAACAAACAGATGCTCCTTCAAACCAAGTAGCTCAAGCTGTTTCAGAAATCAAAAAAGACACTATTTTTGTTAATAGGCCAATAGGAAATAATTCTGAGTTAATAGAGCAGCTTATTGCTAATGCTACCGAAAATATCGGAACAAGATACAGATCGGGCGGAACAACCAAAGCTGGTTTTGATTGCTCAGGTTTAATGATTTGTACGTTTAATAATTTTGATATTAAATTGCCAAGAAGTTCGATAGAACAATCGCGCGTCGGAACAAAAGTAAGTGCTGACGATGCTCAAAAAGGAGATTTAATTTTCTTCAGAACTAACGGACGACGCCAAATAAATCATGTTGGAATGGTTGTAGAAGTAGCTGAAGGCGGAGAAATTAAATTTGTGCATTCATCTACACATGGAGGTGTAATGATTTCTTCAACAAAAGAACCTTATTACACAAGGACTTTTACTCAGGTAAACCGTGTTTTAAATTAAGCTTCAAGAAAAACACTTTTCAATATTTCTAATCGAAAAGGTTTATTCCAAAAGTCAGAAACGTATTTGTTTTCTTTAACTTTTTTGATTTCATCTGAATCTAGAGTAGAAGAAAGTACAAAAATTTCAATTCTTTCTTTTACGTTTTCTGGAAGTCTGTCAAATTCTTCCAAAAATTCAAAACCATTCATAATAGGCATTTGAATGTCTAAAAGAATAATCAACGGATTTGGATTCTTATTTTTCAAAAGCCAATTCATTCCTTCTTTTCCGTTGTTGGCGATGCAAACAGGATTAATATCAAGTCCTTTTTTAAGCAGCTTTTTAGTGACAAATTGATCGATCAAATTGTCTTCTATGATTATAAATTGAGATCTAAACGGCATATGAATTTGGTATTGTTACTATAAATTTACTTCCAACCCTACTTTCTGAAAAAACAGATATATCGCCTTTAATATTTTCAACGGCTTCTTTTACAATGTATAAGCCTAATCCAGAACCTTTGTTTTTATTTGTTCCAAAATACATGTCAAAAATATTGGCTTTATGATCTTCATGAATTCCGATTCCATTATCTGTTACTTCAATTTTATTTAAACCTTCACTAAAATAAGTTCTAATGGTAATAAACATTTCTTGTTTGCTGCAATCTGCATATTTTATAGCATTAGAAAGCAAATTGTTGATAATGATTTTTAAACGAAGACCATCACTTTCAATCTGATCAACCAAAAGTTCTTGCGTAAATTTAATTCTATTGGCATTTTCAATATGCATTAATTGTAAAATAGCTTCATCGAAGATCTCTTTCAAACTTACGGGCTCCATTATTACTTCTCTTCTTTTGTTTTTAGAATAATCTATAATGTCACTTATAAATTGATCCTGTCTTTCAAGACTTTGATGCATCATTTGAAGATAAGTTCGAACTTGCTGTACGTCATCTTCTAATGCTGTTATTTCAATAAGTCCTTTTAATGACGTTATTGGCGATCTCAAATCGTGTGATGCGCTGTAAACAAACCTGTCTAATTCGCTATTAACGATACTCAGATTTTCGTTTTTTACTTCAGTTTCTTTCTTCGAAACCAGTAGTCTTTTAACCATAATGGAGTAATAAAGGCAAACACTGCAGATTATGATAAGTATAAAAATGATGTTTGTTATAATTAGCAGATCTTTTATTTTTCGTGTGCCGTCTCCTAATGTGTTAGAAAAATTACGCTCATTTACTGTTAACCGATCACTTATAGAACTGATTTCTTTTAAAAATTTTTTCTGATCGGCGGCAGTTAATTGATTTTTTTCGATTTTTGCATTGATCTGCTGGCCAATAACAAATAACTTAAAAATTAATTTATCACCCTGTCCCCATTCATCTATGGCTTTAGATAAGAAGCTTACATTTTTAAAATTTTCAAATAACCAGATAAGGTCATCTAAATCATCTTCTTTATTTCTGCCAACTAGAAACCCTTCTCTGGCAATTGGATTATCGCCCACTTTTAAAAGTGTAATTCTCGCAATACCATCTCCTTGTGGGACTTTTAATTCTTCAAGATATAATTTCCACTGCGTGGGATTTTTTGTAAATAAATAAGTGATCAAATGTCTTGATGCATCTTTTTGTCCTTTTGAATAATGTGATTCTCCGTTTACATAAGCTCTGTTGGCTGATAAAATCTTAATAGTAAAAAAATTTATGCAGATCAGTAATGCGCACGAAATAAAAACTATTAAAATAAGGATAAAAACATTCGGAAAACGAAAGTTTTTTAAAGCTCGAAACGTAGACATATTTTTAGAATTAGTAGGTTAATAATAAATTGCCTTAATATAATTTTTTAGATTTTTTTTTAAATTTTAAAATTAAACATTTGTTAAAGAAAAACAGGGGCTAAATAATATTTGTAAACGATATACTCAAAAGTAATAAAAATTTTCTGATACTTCTGAAAAAATATTTTTCGAAATATTAAATTTTTATTTTCTATCTAAATATTTGATTATTAATTAATTGTGTGTTATTTTTAGTATGTAAAATAGGGTTTTGAAAAGAAATACTTTAAAATCAGTAATTGATTTAGGAATAAAACACACTTTTGTTAGGTACGAATAGCGGATAGCTATGTGTGTATTTGTTTAATTTTTTAGTGAAGACATAGAATTTAAAAAACATTGTTTTTTCACTTAGAATTGCGAACTTTCTATCGCCTCAAAACCAAGGGTAAAGATTGTCCGCTTTGTGTGAAAGTTCCTGTGATGATTTGGTCTTTTCCAAGAACACCTTCGTATATTATCTGCAAGTTGGAAACAGTGAATTTAAGTGTAGAATTCTCGAATACTGCTGTAGTTACCGGAATTCCAAATGCGTTTTGGTCAACGCTGTCTAGAGTCGCACTCAAACCATTTTCAGCTTTTGTAATATGCAAAACAAGATTAAGCTCGGCGCCAGGAACTTTTAAGATGCCTTTCCAATCGCCAGTTATGTCTTGAGCAAATGTGTTTAATGAAGCAAAAAAGAACAAAAACAAAAAAGTAAATTTTTTCATGTGTTTAGAATTAAAATGAAAGATTATTAGAGCAATGAATTTAAATTTCTGTAACTTAAAAAATGATTAATCAAATATAAATAATTGAAAATGTTTTAGTTTACAGGAATACGTAAAGATCTCTATTAAAATTTTGGTCTCATCTAACCGTTTGCGTAAGGGATAGGAACGGCATCCTTTTATGGTCTCGTTTTTTTAACGAGACCATAAAAGATATAGTGGATAGCCCGACCCGAAGGGATACGCTAGAATATTTTTAAAGATTAAAGGCAAATTTTGATAAATATCCTTTCTTTAAAGGATTTATAGAATCTATAATTTGAAGTTCAAGATTTCCAAAAAAAGTATATCTTTAGCCAACCTAAACCAATAAAAATGCAAGAAAACGACAACGACCAAGAAAATTTTAAAAGAGAACTCGGCCTCTTAGACGGAACCATGCTTGTGGTTGGCTCTATGATCGGATCCGGGATATTTATTGTAAGCGCCGATATTGCCAGACAAGTGGGTTCGGCAGGATGGCTTACATTGATCTGGCTTTTGTCTGGATTTATAACTGTTGTCGCAGCAGTTAGTTACGGCGAATTGAGCGCGATGTTTCCTAAAGCTGGAGGACAATATGTTTATTTGAAAGAAGCTTACAACAAACTGATTGCCTTTTTGTACGGCTGGAGTTTCTTTGCAGTTATTCAGACTGGAACTATCGCAGCAGTAGGAGTTGCTTTTTCTAAATTTGCAGCGTATTTGTATGAACCATTAAGTGACGAAAATATTCTTTATGAATTGGGCGCTTTTAAACTAAATGCAGCTCAATTAGTTTCGATTTTGACCATTATTATACTGACTTTTATCAACAGCCGTGGTGTAAAAAACGGAAAGATTCTACAAACTGTTTTAACTATAATTAAAATTCTATCGCTTCTTGGATTAGTTATTTTTGGATTAACGCTTGCCGCGAAAGCTTCTGTCTGGGATGCAAACTGGGCAGATGGATGGAGCACCAAAACATTTAATAAAGAAAGTGGTTCTTGGCTGCCAATTAGCGGAACCGCTTTGATCTCTGGAATTTCAGCAGCAATGGTTGGCTCATTATTCTCTAGCGATGCTTGGAATGGTGTAACTTTTATCGCGGGTGAAATTAAAAACCCAAAACGAAATGTAGGACTTAGTCTATTTCTAGGAACTTTTATCGTGACATCTCTTTATGTTGTAACGAATCTGATGTATTTGGCTGTAGTTCCGTTTGATGAGATCGCAACAGCAAAGTTTGATCGCGTTGCGGTCGTAGCTTCAGATTATATTTTTGGAAATATTGGAGCTTTGATTATCGCAATTATGATTATGATTTCGACTTTTGCCTGCAACAACGGATTAATTATGGCCGGGGCAAGAGTATATTATACGATGGCGAAAGATGGTTTGTTTTTCAAAAAAGCCGCGGTTTTAAATAGTTCGAGCGTTCCTGCGTGGGCACTTTGGGCGCAGTGCATTTGGGCTTCAGCATTATGTCTAACGGGGAAATACGGTGATTTATTAGATTTTGTAATTATCATCGTATTGATTTTTTACATTCTGACCATCTACGGAATTTTCATTCTAAGAAAAAAAATGCCAGATGCAGAAAGACCATATAAAGCATTTGGATATCCGTTTTTACCAATGCTCTATATTATTGTTGCATCGGCAATTTGTATTTCGTTATTAATTACAAAATTTTCAACATGCGGATGGGGAGTATTAATTATGTTAACCGGAATTCCGGTTTACTATTTAACAAAACCAAGCGAATAAATTTTTGTTATAAGTTGAAAAACGACTTCATAAAAAAGCATCTTGAACTATCAAGATGCTTTTTTGTTTTTGATATTTTTAATAATCAGATAAAGCATTATTTATGTTTGCATTTTAGTAAACCGAATAGTTATAAACAAAAAAAAGACACTATAATTAGCGCCTTTTTAATGTAAATAATCGTCGAAAACTCTAGTTATATTACAACTGGCTCATCAACAGATTTTATAGTTGAATTAATAATAGACAAAGTAAGAGGATCGGTTTCTCCAGAAAAGAAAGCGTCCAGAATTTCTTGAAATACCGGATTTGCATTTTCAACTAAAGAAAACAAAGTCATGCAGGAACGCAATTTTCGAGCATCTAAATCTCCAAAAATTCCATCAGCCGATTTCATTTTAAAAGTTAAAAGCAATTCTGAAATCTCAATTAAATGCTTTCCTAAAATTGGATGTTCCAAATAATCGGTAGCTTCTTTTAAATCAGTAATAGCATAAAGATTTGCAGTATCGCTTTTTCCTAAGCCTTTTATTTGCGGAAAAATGAACCACATCCAGTGTGTTTCTTTCTTCCCTTTACTGATTTCAGAAAGAGCGGTAAGATAAAGTTTGTTCTGCGCATCTAAGAAACGCGATAAATCATTGTTCGAATAAGCCATTACGGTATTGTATTTTAAAAAAGGTTGCAAAAATAGTAAAAAAGATAGGTTTAGCCTAATAAAAGGTTCATACAGTGTATGTTTTAACTTTTTAAAGAAGGAATATCCTACGTTGATTTGGCGAAGAAGAGCTTCGTTTTAAAGCTTCAATTCAATAAAAATCAAATATTTCGATTGGTTCTTCTAAAGGTAAGATTGATCCTTGGCAAAACATCTCGAGCCGTTTTCGGAACTTGGTGCTGCCAAAAACTGTTAGTCGTTCCCGCCATCAATAAAAAAGATCCATGATGAAGCGGAATCTCAATTGGCGGAATTTCTTTTCTGAATTTATGTCTAAGTTTAAACATTCTAGTCTCTCCAAAAGTAACCGAAGCAATAATCGGGTTTGGTCCTGTGTTATGTTCTTTATCGCTGTGCCAGCCTACGCCATCATTTCCATCTCTGTATAAATTGAGCAGAACAGTGTTGAAATCGAGCTGTGTTTCTTTCTCAACACGTCCTCTTATTTTTAATAATTCATAAGTCCAATCTGGTCCTTTTGGGTCTGCGCCGACATTATCTTTGTCTTCATACCAGGCAATCATTCTAGGAACTGTATAAGTTTTGTCGTAAATTTCCATTTGATGTTCTCTCCATTTGGTTTTGCGGAGTATTCTTTCATAAAAACTATCAGATTCTTCTTTAGTGAAGAAGTTGTCAATCAAAATCAATTCAGAATCTGGAATGTCAAATATTTTTTTCCCTCCCAAACCCGTGGTAAATAATTCGGTATCGCTAAATAGTGTCATTTTCCATTTATTTTTTATCAATTTCAATCCATACAGGAGCGTGATCGCTGGTTTTTTCCCAGCCTCGCACATGACGGTCAACTCCGCCAGCATTTAATTTTTTGGCAATTTGCGGACTCAATAAAAAGTGATCAATTCTCAGACCTGCATCACGCTGATAGGCATTTCTGAAATAGTCCCAGAACGTATAAATTTTTTCGTCAGGATATAATTTCCGAATCGCATCTGTCCATCCTTGGGCGACTATAGCAGCAAAAGCTTCTCGAACTTCAATTCTGAAAAGTGCGTCGTTTACCCATTTCTCAGGTTTATAGACATCCAGTTCTGTTGGCATTACATTATAATCGCCCACTAATATTACAGGGACTTTTAATTTTAATAAAGTTTCAGCTCGATGCGCCAGACGATCAAACCATTTTAATTTATATTCAAATTTTGGTCCCGGACTCGGATTTCCGTTTGGGAGATAAAGACATGCAATTACGATTCCGTTAATCAAAGCTTCAATATAACGGCTTTGCACGTCATCTTCGTCTCCAGGAAGGCTGCGTGTTATTTCTTCAATTTCCATATCTCGAGCAAGAATTGCAACGCCGTTCCATTGTTTTTGTCCGTGCCAGATGGCATTGTAACCCGCATCATTTATCGCTTTAAGCGGAAATTTGTCCTGAGGCGCTTTTAATTCCTGTAAGCATACAATATCTGGAGCTGTTTCTTCGAGCCAGCGTAATAAAACATTTAATCTTCCGTTGACTCCGTTTACGTTATAAGTGGCTATTTTCATAGTAGATTCAATTAGTTGTAATCTTAAATTTACGGCTTTTCAGAATTTTATTTTACAAAGTGTTTGTTAAAGAATACTTTACGAGGATATTTTTCTGCATAAGCAAAAATTAACTGCTCTATATATTGATTGCTTTTATAAGGCGTAACATAATTTTTTACCTCATCAGAATCGTTGATGGCAACATCTCTCGGGATATAACCCATTCCGTGAAAACGGCCATTTTCGATCCAAATACAACTTCTTTCGTCTGTAGATCTACCCTTGTCAATTATGGCAAAACTCGGTCGGTTGTTCAATAAAAAATCAATTGCATTATCTACTTGTTCGTTGTGAAGAAGCGGATCTGGCAGTTCTTTTATTTCAGGAGTATAAAAAAACTCACCTTCGTCGGGTCTAGAATATTTACAGAAACGATGATCAATTTCGAATTGTTCTGCCAAATTTCTCAATAAATGAATACCAGTATGCTGATTATTAAATTCATGAATACAGGTTTGAAATTTGCTCAGTTTTCCGATTGCCAAATATTTGTAACCATTTCGTGCTTCGTATTGATAAATTCCAAATTTGGCTTCAAAACGCTTTAAAGCCCTATTGTGAGTCGGCCAAAGTTTTTTGATTTCAGTACATTCTAAAAGAAGCGCCATGAGTTCGGTGGCACAGACTTCAAAAGAGATTCCGTGAATATCTCGTAGAAAATGCTGCCTTTGCGGTTTGATATTATTTCCTGTAAAATGCGAAGTGACGCGTTTTTTTAAGTTGATTGCTTTTCCAACATAAATCACTTTTTTCGCCTGATTATAAAAATAATATACTCCAGGTTTATCGGGTAAGTTATTAAAATCTTCTTGCGGTAAATTTGGAGGCAATCGCTGATCTTGAGCTGTTTTTTTAATCATTTTATCAATTTCTCCAGCATCGTCCCATTCTAATAAAAGAGAAAAAAGAAGAGCAGTCGCATCCGCATCTCCGCCTGCGCGATGTCGGTTTTCTAAAGATATATTTAAAGAATTGCAAAGATTTCCTAAACTATAAGAACCTAACCCAGGTTTGATTTTTCGAGCAGCACGAACCGTACAGAGTTTTTTTGCAGACCACTTAAAACCAGCCTGTTCCAGCTGATGATGAACGAACGAATAATCGAAGTTAACATTGTGTGCAACGAAAATGCGATCAGTGAGCATTTCTAAAACTTTCTCAGAAATATCATCGAAGATTGGCGCATTAGCAACCATTTCATTATTAATTCCTGTTAACCCAAAAATAGAAGGAGGAATTTCCTGTTCGGGATTTACAAGTGTTTCGTAACGATCCAACACATTTGAACCGTCATGAATAATAATGGCAATTTCTGTAATACGGCTCCCACTGGCATTTCCGCCTGTGGTTTCAATATCGACTATGGCATATTCTTGCTTCTTCATTTGTATATAACGTAAAATGTTCTATTTCTGTTGTTTAATTTTTTTAAACACATAGTTTTCAGTCACAGTCGCAGTTTTCAGTATTCCACTGATGACTTGCTAGATTAGCTGAAAACTGCGACTGTGACTGAAGACTAAAATTTCATTCGATGTCTCGGCATATTAATCTCATGTTCCGACGGATATGGTTTTCGATTCGTCATGCTGACATCTTCTTTAATCTGATTTTGTGTTCGAAATTGATCTTTAGCATCCATATAACGAGGATCTGGAATAAAAGGCATTTTTGCCATTTTGATAATCGTAATGGTAGGGAAGTGGTAATCAACCTCAACATTACCTAATAAAAGATAACAGCCTCCGCCCTGAAAAGGGTTTTCCACCAAACTATCCGGAAAGTGCGCCGTATCAAAATAAGTACCTTCGTGATCAATCCAAGTTCCAAAATACATCGCACCTTTTTTGGTGGGAACATGCTTTCTGGAAATGAGATACGCCAGCATTTTTACTTGTTTTTTATGATGTTTTACTAAATCTTTTGCCATTACATTACCACGATATTTAGTCTGTAGAATATCGAAAACGGTGCAAGAAACAGGAAAACTTAACAACTCGATTTCGTCAAAAGCATCTTCAAAAATAGAACGTTCTAAAACAGGCAGTTTAAATTCTTTCGCAGGTTCTTGTAATAATTTCAAATTTCGATTTTCAGGTTTGTAATTGTTTAGAAGCAAACTTGCCACCACCAAAAGCTGATTTTTTGTTTTTTCTGTAAAGCGAAAAGCGCCAATAAAAATCAAAATTTTGATGCCTTCAATCCCGATTGGAATGCGATTGATAAAATCTTCTAAAGAAAGATATTCGCCATTTTGCTCTCTTTCTGACACAATTAAATTCGCAATTTTAGATTCTAAACTTTGCAAATGCATGAAACCTAAGTATATATCAGTTCCGTATAAAGTAGTTTGATATTCGCTTTTATTCACACACGGATTATGAACGGTTCCGCCCGACATTCGTGCTTCGTGAACATACACTTCGGTTCTATAAAATCCGCCCTGATTGTTTATTACCGCTGTCATAAATTCGACAGGATAATTGACTTTCAAATACAAGCTTTGATAGCTTTCAACGGCATACGAAGCAGAATGTGCTTTACAGAAAGAATATCCCGCAAAGGATTCAATCTGACGATAAATTTCCTGACTCAAAGCTTCTGGATGTCCTTTTTGTGCACAGCTTGCAAAAAAGTTGTCTTTTACTCTTTGCAAAGCTTCTAGAGATCTTCCTTTTCCAGACATGGCACGACGCAGAATATCGCCATCAGGAGCGGGAAGTCCGCCGTAATGTTGTGCGATTTTAATCACATCTTCCTGATATACCATGATGCCGTATGTTTCGCCAAGATGTTCTCTAAAAACGTCATGAAAATATTCAAACTGATTTGGGTTATTATGACGAAAAATATACTCTTTCATCATTCCCGATTGTGCAACACCGGGACGAATAATAGACGAAGCGGCAACGAGAATTTTATAGTTATCACAATTTAGTCTTCGCAATAATCCGCGCATTGCGGGACTTTCGATATAAAAACAGCCAATCGTATCTCCTTTTGCCAAATGAGAATTGCAAACGGCTTCGTCTTTTGAAATCGAAGTATCGCGAATATTAACTTTTATACCGCGGTTTTTTTCAATCAGTTTTACGCTGTCGTCAATATGACCAATACCGCGCTGACTTAGAATATCAAATTTATCAAAACCAATTTCTTCGGCAATATGCATATCAAAAAGCACAATTGGAAATCCTTTTGGGGGCATTTCTAAAGGCGTGTAGTTAGTAATTGGCTCTTCAGAAATAAGAATTCCACACGCGTGCATACTACGCTGGTTTGGATATTTTTGCATCATAAAACCATATTCCTGAACCAATTTTACAATTTTATTTGTTGGATGAAGAGTTTCTGGATTTTTTGCCAATACATCTAATTCTTCTTTCGGAAGACCAAAAACTTTTCCGACTTCTCTATAAATAGAACGGTATTTAAATTCGACATTAGTTCCGCAAAAAGCAACATGGTCTCTACCGTATTTTTCGAAAATATATTCTAAAATTACATTGCGTTCCTGCCAGCTCCAGTCAATGTCAAAATCGGGCGGACTTTTTCTGTTAAGGTTTAGAAAACGTTCAAAATAGAGATCAAGTTCGATTGGACATATATCAGTAATTCCGAGGCAGTACGCGATAATACTGTTGGCACCGCTTCCGCGCCCAATGTGCATAAAACCCAATTCAGTGCTATGTCGAACAATATCCCAAGTGATTAAAAAATAACCGCTGAATTCTAATTCATCAATCACTTTTAATTCTTTTTCAACCCGTTTTCTCGCAACTGTGTTTTCTTTTGCGTAACGCCATTCAAAACCTTTTTCTGCTAATTCAGTTAATCTTTTTAAGTCTCCTTCACGGCTTCCGGTAAAGAATTTTTTGTTTCTTTTGATTGAAAAATCATATTCAAAATTGCATTCGTCAATGATTCGTTGCGTATTCGAAATGATTTCTGGATATTTTTCGTAGAAAGGCAAAAGAGCTTCTAAAGGTTTTATAAAATCCGAAGTTTTGCAATAATCTGCTTCGGTAAGTTTTGACAGAATAATATTCGTATCAATTGCCCGAAGCACTTTATGCAGATTATATTCTTTTTTACAGCTAAAAGTCACGGGCTGTAAAATCACCATTTTGGCAATTTTATTTTTATGTTTGGATGTCAAAAGACTTGAAACTTCTTCAGGACGAACTCCAATAAATTCATTTTCATGAAGTGTTTCTGGAGCATTTTCTAATGTATAAATCACAAAAGCTGATTCAAATTTAGGCGCTCTTAAAGGAAGAATTTCCCCGCTGAAATTATGATCCGTTAAAAAACGATTCATTTCAGCTAAACCACCAGCATTTTTCGCCAGACCAATATATCGGAACTGATGATTGCATCGAAGTTCCATTCCAATTAAAGGTTTAATTTCTTTTTCGGCGCATAACTTTATAAAATCATAAATTCCGGTTACGGTATTAATATCAGTCAGTGCCATTGCTTTCAGACCGCAAGATGCGCCAAGACCAACCAACTCCTTAAGCGGAATCGTGCCATAACGTAATGAATGGTATGAATGACAATTAAGATACATTATTTAGTGCGTTTTAAAATTTCATCTTTAGTATTAGGTTTGAAATGAGCTCCGGCGCAACGCATTACGGCATCAAAACCGTAACGGCTTTTCATTTTATCCATAGCGGCGTAAAGTGCTAACATTTCTTGAGTATCTTCAAAAAGATCAATTTGATACGTTCCTCTGACTAATCCGCTAAAGCGAACACCAATCAGGCGCAGACGCATTCTACGCTGATAGAGTTTTTCAAAAAGCTCCATTACATTTTTAGTCAAAATATGATCAGCAGACGTATAGGCAACTCGGCATTGTTTGGTTTCGGTATCGAAATTGGCGTAACGAATTTTAACTGTAACAGTAGAAGTCAGCCATTCTTCTGAACGAAGCTGAAAAGCCAGTTTTTCGACCATTCCCAAAAGCACTCTTTTGAGTTTTGCAATATCAATAGTATCTTGAGAAAAAGTATGTTCTGTAGAAATGGATTTTCTTTCGCTATAAGGTTCAACAGGCGTATGATCGATTCCGTTGGCTTTTTTCCAAATATCGAGACCATTTTTCCCAATCATTTGCTGTAAAACCTCAGCAGGCATTTCGGCTAAAGTTTGAATTTTACGAACACCAATTCGCGACAACAATTGAAAAGTTACCGTTCCGACCATTGGTATTTTCTGAATCGAAAGCGGATTTAAAAAGGTCTGTACTTTGTGTTCTGGAATTTCCAGATTTCCTACTGGTTTTCCTTCGCCCGTAGCGATTTTAGAAACCGTTTTATTGATCGATAACGAAAAACTAATTGGAAGTCCAGTTTCCTTAATTACCTTTTGCGCCAATTCATCGGTCCATTTATAACTTCCGTGAAAACGGTCCATTCCGGTAATATCAAGGTAAAATTCGTCGACACTTGCTTTTTCTAAAACAGGCGCTTTTTCTTGGAGAATTTCAGTGACATCGTGTGATAATCTGGAATATAATTCCATGTCGCCTTTCATTACTTTAGCAGTCGGACAAAGTTTTAGTGCCATCTGAATGGGCATTGCAGAACGGACTCCATATTTGCGCGCTTCATAAGAACAAGAAGCAACCACACCACGTTCTCCTCCGCCTATAATAAGCGGAATTCCGTTAAGTTCAGAATTGGTGAGTCGCTCGCAGGATACAAAAAAGGTATCCAAATCCATATGTACAATTGCCCGTGCCATTTTTCCTTTGTTTTTGTATGAAACAAAATTAGTACAGGTGGTAACATTTTTTTGTATATTTGCTGTTCCAAATTATAACAAATTTATTATGTCCTTATTTTCAGACAACATCAGAGCGTTAAGGGTTAAGCATAAAATATCACAAGAGAGATTAGCTGAAAACCTTAGCATTACCAGAGGTAGATACGTAAAATACGAAGACGGAACTTCAGAAGCACCGTATGATATTTTAAAGAAGATTGCATTGTATTTTCATATGAGTATTGACTTGATATTATCTGTCGATATTCGTAAAATTGATGTGCAAAATTTGATAAAATTAGAAGGGAATCGACTTATTTTACCCATTCAAGTGGATAGTTTTGGAGAAAATTTTATTGAAATTGTATCTCAAAAAGCAAAAGCAGGTTATCTAAATGGATATGCTGATCCCGAATATATTGAAAGTTTACAGCAGATTACACTCCCTTTTTTAGGACCTGGGAAACACCGCGGATTTCCCGTTGAAGGTGATTCAATGCCCCCACATGAAGATGGTTCTATTATTATTGGTCGCTATGTCGAAAAACTGGGAGAGGTGATGGACGGCAAAACCTATATTCTGATTACAAAGAATGAAGGAATGGTTTACAAACGCCTCAATAAAAACAAAAAGAATAGTTTGGTTTTAGAATCAGACAATAGCTTTTATCCGAATTATGAAGTGAAAGCTTCTGATATTTTGGAGATCTGGGAATACGAATGCAACATCGGCCGTTCGGATAAAAAACAAGAAATGACAGAAACTGGAGCAATGAAAGATTTGCTTTTAGAATTGAAACGTGAAGTTCGAGAGATTAAGAATAATACTGCGAATACATAAAAAGGTGCCACAGATTATAATGATTTAAAAGATTTTTTTGCCACGAATTACACGAATTAGCACAAATTTTTTATTTAAAAATGGAATAATTCGACGAAAATAATTCGCGGAAATTAGTGTAATTTGTGGCAAAAAAATCTGGACTTAACAAATGAAAATCCTAAAAGCGACAACCAAAGACCATATCCGTTTAACGGAAATCACCAAAAAGTCAAAAGCCTATTGGGGATATTCTAAAGAGCAAATGGAAAAATGGAGTGAGAATCTAACGATTACGGCAGATTATATTAAACAAAATTCCGTTTTTAATTTAGTTGATGAGAACCAGATTGTTGGTTATTATTCGTATATAAAATTAGAAAACAATGAGGTAGAATTAGACAACTTATTTGTTTTGCCAGAATATGTAGGAAAAGGATTTGGTTTGTTTTTAATGAATGATTTTCTGGAAAGAATGCGAAATGAAAAATGCAAACGAATAATTCTAGATTCAGAACCCAATGCAGAAAAATTCTACCAAAAAATCGGATTTATAAAAATCGGAGAATTTGAAACTTCCATAAAAAATAGATTCATGCCGATTATGGAAATGAAGTTATAAATTAGTTTTCCGCCACGAATTCACGAATTATTAGTTAAAATAATTCGTGAATTCGTGGCGAAAAAATATAGACAAAGTCATTAAAAATCTTAATAATCCTTTTAATCTGTGGCAAAAAAAATTAAACCTTCAACGTAAACCAAAAAGTACTTCCCAAACCTAAATTACTTTCTACGCCAACACTTCCGTTTTGCGCTTCAATAAATTCTTTGCTGATCGCTAAACCCAATCCCGTTCCGGATTTCTGACTTCCCGGAATCTGGAAATATTTATCGAAAACTTTGTCTTTGTATCTCGGTTCAATTCCTTTTCCAGTATCAATAACCTGAAAAACCATCTGATTATTTTCTTCTTTTAATTTAATGAGAACCGTACTTTTTTCAGATGAATATCTGATAGCATTCGATAAATAATTAATCAAAACCCAGCCTGTTTTTTCAGCATCAGCTTTTACATTTTTGAGGTTTTCATCTGCATCAACAATTAGATGAATCTGTTTTTGATCGGCCTGAACCTTTACTGCTTCAACGGCATATTGCACAATTTCATGCGGATTGCTTTTACCAATATTCAGCTGAATATTTCCAGTTTCTAATTGTGATAAATTCAATAATTCACCCGTGATTTTCAACAAACGCTGACTGTCGTCTTTAATACTTTCTACCAATTGTTTCTGGTCGTCGTTCATATCGCCCGTTTTGGCATTTTCAAGCAATTGAAGGCTTAATTTTATAGAGGCAATAGGTGTTTTTAATTCGTGTGAAACGGTCGCAATAAAATTGGTTTTGGCAAAATCAAGTTCTTTAAAAAGCGTAATATTTCGCAGAATAATCACATCGCCAATATTGATTTCTTTCTCTTCTCCAGTGGGTGTTATCGTGATATTATGAATTTCTTTTTCGAAATAACTTTCTTTTCCATGAGCAAAAATTTTTAGAGGCTGTTTTTTCGGAGCTTCATTTTCTTTCAGAAGAAGAGAACGAATTAAATCATTAGAAACCGCCAATTCAGACGCCCGTTTCCCAATTATATCTTCAGATTTTAAACCGATAATTTTCAGCGCTTCATCATTGGCAAACAAAACTATTTCCTCATTATCCAAACCAATAATAGGATCGTTCATATTATTGATAAGGGTTTCCAATCGTTTTTTCTCAAAGAGAAGTTTATAAACATTGCTGTCGTGATATTCTTCGAGTTTTTGGGCCATCGTATTGAACGATTTGGCAAGGTCTCCAAATTCGCTGTGACTCGTAAAATGAACACGTTCAGAATAGTTTTTATTGGCAATTTCCTTTATACTAAAAGTTAACTCCTTAATCGGATTGGCAATATTGTTTGGAAGATTCACCAATAAATTAAAAGCAATCAAAAAACACAAAGTTCCTACAATCGCAATCGACAAATTTGCTGTTTCCGCGGATTGTTTGGCGATGTCGCTTTTCTGTTTTATAGCGTCAAGATTGAGTTTCATAATGGCAAAAATATCCTGACGGATTTGTGCTTTTACCTTTTCGTCAGTTGTATTTTTAGCTAAAAGAGCAAAGCTTTCTTTTAGTTTTTCGGTCGCTTGTTTTTCGCCAGGCTCTGTAATATTGCGGGTTTGTTTATCGAGATTTTCCTCAAAATTCTGGATGGTTTTCTTTGAATCTGATTTCATTCCGTCCAATGCAAAAATCATATTTCGCGAATATTCCAGTGTATTGTAATTGGATTTCAGAATATTCTCGGTGTCCTGCTTAATCAAAAAAACAGAGTAAGCACTCACTAACGAGAGAATGATGATCATCAAAAATAACAATCCAACACCCAGATTCAATTTGGTTTTAATTCTCATTTTATAAAAACATTTAATTTTTTTTTGAACCATATAAGTTATATAAGTAAATATTAGAAGTTTTTTTTTAACCGCAAGGGCGCAAGGTTTTACGCAAAGTTCGCTAGGTTTTTGCTCGCAAAGTCGCAAAGTTTTTTAATTTAATCTTTGCGTGCTTTGCGAAATCTTAGCGCCTTTGCGGTTAATCTCCAACGTCCTTAATTTAAATGAACTTATATAACTTATATGGTTTAAAAACTTTCACGACAGTATAACAAGGTCAACGTTTGATAAAGACAGTTTATTTAGCAAACGCCTGAAAATTGTTGTAGACAAAATTACTTTAAATAAATTCAAATGCGGTTTTCCAATGCAGACAGTTGTAATTTGTTTTTCTTCTACGGTTGTCAAAATCGCATTCGCAATATTCGAATTTTCTACCTTAACAACTTCGGCTCCCAATTGCACGGCAAGTTTAAAGTTATTAATTAAATGTCGTTGTTTGTCAAGGGCAATTCTGGTACTGCTTTCTTGAGGAGTTTCGACATATAAAACATACCAGCTTCCGTTGTAATAGCTTGCCAAACGGGCCGCTTTTCTAATTACTATTTTAGCCGTTTTATCGTTGCTGCTAATGCAAGCTAACAATTTTTCGTGTCGTAAAGCATGCAAATTCGGAACTTCGCTTTCCACTTTTCGAACGACTTGACTTGCGACTTCTTTCAAAGCCAATTCACGAAGTTGCAGAATTTGTTCTGACTTGAAAAAGTTTTGCAAAGCCGTCTGAATTTTATCTGCCGTATAAATTTTTCCTTCCTTTAAACGCGCAATCAAATCTTCCGAAGTCAAATCGATATTCACCACTTCATCTGCCAGTCGCAAAACATTATCCGGAATTCTTTCTTGAACGTCAATGTTTGTAATACGTTTTACAGCCGAATTTAAGCTCTCAATATGCTGAATGTTGACTGCCGAAATCACATTAATTCCAGCTTCCAGAATCTCCAAAACATCCTGCCAGCGTTTTTCGTTTTTGCTTCCTTCAACATTGGTATGCGCCAATTCATCAACGATAACCACTTCTGGCCTAAGGTTGATGATCGCTTGAACATCGAGTTCTTCGAGTTCTTTTCCTTTATAAAAAATAGTCCGTCGCGGAATAATCGGAAGACCAGACAAGAGCTCATGCGTTTCCTTGCGCATATGCGTTTCGATGTAGCCAATTTTGACATCGATTCCGTTTTTCAATAACGAATGCGTTTCCTGAAGCATACGGAAAGTTTTGCCCACACCGGCGCTCATCCCGATGTAGATTTTAAATTTTCCTTTCCGGGATTTCTGAATCAAATCCAAAAAGTGCTGTGCGTTATTTTCGTTTTCCATTTTTTTTGGATTTAACCATTAAGATATTAAGTGAATTAAGCTTTTCTTTGTCTACAGAACATTAAGCTTAATGTTCTCTATTCTAAATTGAATCTAGGCGCTTAAACTTAACTTTCTTAATCTCTTAATGGTAAAAAATAAATTTTAATGTTTAGAAAGAAATCGCCAATGAAGATGTTACAAAAGTATTGGTGTCTGTTGGCAGATTGTTTTTGGTAAAAATTTCATCTTTGCTTGACAGATTTCTTGCTTCAATTCTAAATATAACATTATCAGTAATTAAGTAATCAAAGTTAGCTGAAAATCCGTACGTTTTAAATCCGTTTGGCGTTTCTGTTCCGATAGCTATCGGGATAATTACACCTTTCTCGTCGCTGTAATATTCCCCTCGTGCAGCCAGCTGAATTTTATCTGTTGGTTTGTATTGCAGAATCAAAACAGGCGAGAACCACGTATCATATTTGTTGCTGTTTTTAGCCGATTGCTGCGAACCAATATCAAAACCTGCTGTTAGATTCGTCTTGTCTGTTACTTTAAATTGTCCATAGAAATTATTAAAGTAACGCCATTTTTTATCCATATCCGGTTGTTCATTTCCTACATAAGTACTCCAATTTAAAACGACTTTGTCAGTTGGCTTATACGTAATCTGTGTTCCAAAAGCTGGAGTTTGATTGCCGTCAATTTTCTGAATTCGCTGCCAGCCATTTAAATATATCGCTGCCAAATACCATTTTCCAGAATCAGAAGTGTAGCCAATTTTGACACCCGCTTCATAATAAGGTGAATTCTCAGCCAAAATGCTTCGAGTTAAATTCGCGCAGTCTTTTCCAATCGCACTTTCAAAACCAATGTGTGAAGGCATAATTCCCGCATCAATCCACAAATCATGTTTCTGCGAAATCTTTACACCAACATTTGCTTCATAGATATTTTTTAATAAATCTTGCTCAGCCGACATATTATATTGCGCATAAGTTCCCGCCATCAGCGCAAAATTTCCTCGGACATTTCCTTTAGAATAATTCACTTTCGCCAAACCCAAATTCAGGTTCACTTCATTACTTCGGTTATAATTATAAAAAAAGTTTGGCCGAGTATGATTTTCCGGTTTTCCGAAATCATAACTATAATAAACATCTACATATCCCGAAAACGTAAACGGACTTTTAGATTCTTCTTGTGCGTGTAAATTGCTAAAACCAAAAGCGATTAAAGCAGTAAGTATTATTTTTTTCATTGTTAATTGTGGTATTCAACCCAAAAGGGTAGTTAATTTATTTAGTAGATTTTTTAGGAGCTATTTCCCGCTATTCACTACAATCTTTTGTGTGGAACCCCCACACAAAAGGATTTTCGTTTCTATCGGGGCTAGGGCATTTGGGGTAAAAAAGGCGTCTAGTATCCTAACAGGTT